>CAJHXG010000076.1_pt1 | contig 19516 bp, 21 predicted proteins | sample 9198481 | NCBI WGS metagenome assembly CAJHXG01 (sample SAMEA7708348, study PRJEB35096) | sediment metagenome | biome: marine neritic benthic zone biome [ENVO:01000025]; feature: sediment [ENVO:00002007]; material: shallow marine sediment [ENVO:03000034] sea grass bed [ENVO_01000059] ... | reverse complement strand
TACCGCTAATATTGAGAATGAAGGTGCGAAAATTGAACTGCAAACTACACGTTCACAAATTGAAGACTTAGATTACGCACAGGCTATTACGCAATTGCAATTACAGCAAACTACTTTGCAAGCCATCCAAGGTGCTTTTGCACAAGTTCGCGGTCAAAGTTTATTTAACTTTCTTTAATTCACGCATAAAATAACCCTTTGTCGGATAAAACTACTTTCTATTAGTTTAACCATTAAAGAAATTCGCCTTGCTGCCATGCGTAGTTGATTGAATTTCTTACATATTTTTCAAAATACCCTTAAAGAATTCAAATCACACGCCGATAAGCTTATCAGGACAACGTGGAGGCTTAGTTCTTTGCGGTGTTAAAAGACTTTGGACTTATAAAGGATGAACTACTAAGGAGTAAGTAAAATGCCTCAAATTATTAACACAAACTTATTTTCGTTGAATGCTCAACGAAACTTAAATACCACACAAGGTCAGTTACAGACCTCGTTGGAGCGTTTGTCTTCAGGTTTACGAATTAACAGTGCGAGTGATGACGCTGCAGGCTTAGCGATTGCAGAACGATTTACTTCTCAAATTCGAGGATTAAACCAAGCCATTCGAAACTCAAATGATGGTATTTCATTTTCGCAAACCGCTGAAGGCGCATTATCAACCGCAACTGACGCGTTACAACGTGTTCGTGAGCTGGCAGTACAGTCTGCTAACGATACGAACTCGTCTACAGACCGCCAAGCGCTAAATAATGAAGTGTCGCAGTTAATTGCTGAAGTTAATCGAATTGCGAATAGTACGCAATTTAACGGCCAAAACATTCTAGATGGCACATCAAGTACTTTAGTATTCCAAGTGGGTGCGAACCAAAACCAAACGATTGGTGTGGATGGTGTTGATGCGCGTGGCTCAACTCTTGGTGCAAATGTTTCTGTTAGTGGTTCAACGGATCAAACGGCAGTTAATGCTCTCGTAGCAGCTGATACTCTGACTGTACAAGGTGTTGCAGTGGATCTTTCTGGCTTATCTGCAGGAGCTACGACTACACAGGTTGCTAATCAAATTAACAACGTTACTGCACAAACTGGTGTGCAAGCTCAACTGAATACTACAGTTGCGACTGCAGCACTGGTAAATGCTGGAGCGGCTACTACTCTTAATGGCGTGTCATTTACTCTTGCAGGCGATGCTGGGGATATCGATACCATTAACGGTTTTACCGCACAAACAGGTGTTACTGCTTCAGGAGCTGACGGTGCCATTGTGTTAACCAATAGTAATGGCGCAAACATTGAAATTGGTGGCACGGGTTTAGGTGCAGCGCAGACTGTTCAAGCGGGTATTACGCTTTCGGCTGATGTTGGTTCAACCATTCTTGTAGCAAACGGGTTTGCTGTTGAAAGTGGTAATGCTCTTGGTGCTGCAGGTGCAGATCAAACAGCAAATGGTATTAATGTTTTGACTCAAGCAGCTTCAAACTCTGCATTATTGACTGTTGATGCGGCTTTACAGCAAATTAATACTTTGCGTTCAGAGCTAGGTTCGGTTCAAACTCGTTTTGAGTCCACCATTTCAAACCTTCAAATTACTGTTGAAAATCTAACTGCTGCACGTTCGCGTATTCAAGACGCTGATTTTGCTGCAGAGACTGCTAACTTAACCCGTTCGCAGATTCTACAACAGGCGGGTCTTGCAATTGTTGCGCAGGCAAACTCTTTGCCGCAAAACGTATTGTCACTACTTCAGTAGTGGATATATAACTTTCGTGTTTATGCATCTAGAGCTCTTCAAATACTTCTAGATGCATAACCGAGAGAATTTAATAGGAGAATTAAAATGGTTGCACAAGTGATTAAATTGCCTTCTGCAGCAACAAATAATTTTCAACCCCGACCGTACGGCACGCCGGCAGAGGTGGTAAATGTACCAGCTCAAAATGTAAAAGTTGATCGTGCAAGAGCTAAGGAAATTGCAGATCAAGCCATACAAAACATTGAGGTTTTGCGTGATGCTGCAAAAGAGTTAAACGATTTTGTTGAGGAAATTCAAACGAATTTGAATTTCTCAGTGGATGAAGGTAGTGGTCGATCTGTGATTACGGTTACCGATACACAAACCGGGGATGTGATTCGCCAGATACCGGCAAAAGAAGTCCTCGCGGTGGCAAACTTAATCCGTGAATCTAGTGCTGCAGATATCGATAAAGTCGGATTATTGCTTGCGGATCAAGGGTAAGCATTAATTGGCATCAAAATTGCCTAACTATCATCAAGGATTGATGGAATTTAAATAATTATGGCAGGCTCAATAACATCGCTAGGTATTGGTTCAGGAATTGATATTGAATCAATTGTGAATCAATTAGTGGAGGTTGAGCGCAGGCCCATTCAGTTGCTTGAAACACGACAGGCAGAACTCGATATACAGATCAGTGCATTGGGTTTGATACAAGAGTCTGTTTCTAAATTTCAAACTGGTGTTTCAGATTTAAAATTAACCTCTGGGTTTAGATCTTTTTCAGTTACTTCAAGTGATGACCAAGTACTTACCGCTGAAGCAGGTATAGGCTCTGTTCCAATATCTAGTGATATTGAAGTACTAACTTTAGCACAAAATAATAAACTCGCCTCAGGTGCATACGCAAACAGTACCAGTGTAGTAGGTACAGGAGTGCTCAATATCTCAGTGGGTGTGGACACATTTTCAATTAGTATTGATGACAATAACAGTACTTTAGAAGGTATTCGTAATGCCATTAATGAAAACGTAAATAATACCGGTGTAACTGCATCTATCATTACTGCAGATGATGGAAGCCATTTAGTTTTTACGTCTAATGAAAGTGGAACTCAGAATGAGTTAACGATTACGATCACAGGTGATGGCGATGGGAAAGATAGAAATAAAAATGGTTTATCTGCACTACTTTTCGAGCCAAGTGGTAAAAAAAATATACAAGAAATTGATGCGGCTGAAGATGCAACTCTTGAAGTAGATGGATTTGAAGTAACGCGATCTTCAAATGATATATCAGATGTGATTGAAGGCGTTACATTAACATTAAAAGAGATTGGTACGGCCTCCTTATCCGTTAGTGAAGATCGCTCTGTTGGTAAAAGTGCAATAGAAGAAACTGTAACCGCCTATAACGATTTAATAATTAGTTTAAATACACAACGTGAATCGACATTGCAGGGTGAGTCCTTGTTACTTGGGATTGAAACACGTGTTCGTCGGGCGATATCAAATAGATTTAACGTTCCTGGAAGTAACTTTCAATATTTATTTGATATAGGCATCACATTTGATCGGGATGGTATTCTCAGTTTAGATAGTGAAAAGTTTGATCAGGCCATTGAGGACGACTTTAATGGTGTCGTGCAATTATTTACGGACCCTGAAAACGGCTTTGCACAAGCGATTGATTCAATTTTATCGAGTTATGTGGATACGGGAGGTCTCATTCAAGCACGAACGGATGGTTTAAGTGAAAGCCGATCGCAAATTGATGATGACATTGAGCGCTTTGAAAATAGGGTTGCGCTTACTGAACAAAGATTACGTCGACAGTATGCAGCACTAGATGGTTTGGTCGGCCAACTGAATGCGACTAGTAATTTTCTGACTCAGCAATTGGCAAATCTGCCGACAAATACATTAATTAATAGTAGAAGATAATAACACCTAAAGAAAAAGGAATATTGATATGAATATGACAGCAGCAACCGTGGCTATTGATGAATACCGAAGTAGTGGTGTGTTAGGTGACGTTGAGCGATCAGATGCGCATGGTTTAGTGAACTTGCTTTTTAAAGGTGCTATCGATCATATGCTAGCTGCTAATGGTTATATTGAGCGTAAGCAAAAACAAGAAAAAGCCGTTAGAATCTCTAAAGCAATCGCAATATTGGATGGTTTGCGATCCAGTCTTAATATCGTTGATGGTGGTGAGATCGCACAAAATTTAGATGATTTATATGACTATATGCAAAGACGTTTAGTGGTCGCTAATGCGGATGATGATGCATCTATCATCAATGAAGTAATTGGCCTACTTCGTGAAATTCAAGAAGCGTGGAACACCATGCCCTATGAAGCCCGTATATAGCAGTATTTTAAATCTTCGCTATTGGGCCAAATATGAGTGTTAATAAGCAGTTAGCGCAGATTACTGAGTCAGCTAATGAGTTAATATCATATATCGAATCTGAGTCATGGGACGATGCGATGCGGCTCAGTCTGCAGTGGGATACGAAAATTCGCAACCTAATGTGTGGTCTATCCGCGGAGCAATTTATTGCGATGAAAGTTCAAATAGAAAGCCTTGCATCTCAAAATGCGAATATAAAAAATCGTCTTATTAAATTACGCGCCAAAGTTTTGACACAAATTCAAGAAAATAGAAGTTCTCGTGTTGCAATCCAGCAATATAACAACTCTTTTTAAGCTACAACATTAGATCAATACCATCACCATAATAATATATGGTAGAAACAAAAGTTTCATTTGGTAAATTATTTCAATGCGTTAAGTCGCTTCCTTTAATATAAGTAATTTATAATTTTTTGCAGAAATTATTCATAAATTAGCTTTGAACCCACACTCAATGTAATGTATCTTTACTATACTTATTAAATGGTAAGATAGTAATATAAATTATGTAGAGATATACATATTTTTATAAATGAAAGGTAAGTAACAGACATGGATGCTGTTAGCGTAATAATCAAGTGGAGTGCGTAGCCTTCTTATTTGAAAGCTTAATAACATAAGTTCATAAAAAGGCTGGTGAGAGTTATGCAGGTTGAGCAAAACAATAACAAGTTTTTACCTGAATCTAGTCAAGATTTAGGGCGACGAAAAAATAACAAATCTCTTTTAGATGGTCACAGTAAAGCAGTACAACATGTCAGCGATCTTATAGAACGAGTCGCTAACACAAATGCTAATGTACTTATCTTAGGCGAATCCGGTACAGGTAAAGAAGTAGTTGCCCGCAGTATTCACACTATATCTAATCGATCATCGAAGTATTTTGTACCGGTAAATTGTGCGGCAATTCCACAAGAATTATTGGAAAGTGAGCTGTTTGGACATATTAAAGGTGCATTTACTGGAGCAATAACAGATCGTAAAGGCAGGTTTGAGCTTGCTGAGGGTGGTACATTATTTCTAGATGAGATTGGTGATATGGATCTCAACATGCAAGCAAAGTTGTTGAGAGTACTGCAAGAAAAAGTATATGAGCGAGTAGGAAGTGGAAAGTCAATACAGGCAAATGTGCGTGTTATTGCTGCAACACATCGTAATTTAGAAGAGATGGTTGCAAAAGGTGAATTTAGAGAAGATCTTTATTATCGTTTGCATGTTTATCCAATTGATTTGCCACCATTGCGTCGGCGTGCTGAGGATTTACCGTCTTTGGTATATGCAATTACCGATAAAATTAAACAAGATACAGGCACCCACGTTAAAGTAACGCCTAATGCGATGTCTGCATTAGCGCGCTATACCTGGCCAGGAAATGTTAGAGAGCTTTCTAATTTGCTTGAAAGGCTTAGTATTCTGTATCCAGGTGAAGTTGTTGATTCTACACAACTACCTAGTAAATACAGTTCACTCACGAATACTGATTTGGAAACAAGCGAATTTCTAACTGAAAGCACTGCTTTAAATGAGTTTGCTGAAACTGAACATTTTGATCAATTTGAATCAAACAGCATTAACAATGTTGGCTTACCTATTCTTACAAGAGATGGTGTTGATTTAAAATCACAAATTGCATCTGTAGAGCAGTTTTATATTAAACAAGCATTAGACCTTTCCAACGGAGTAGTAGCGCAAGCTGCAAAATTACTAGGCTTGCGACGTACAACACTCGTCGAAAAATTGAAAAAACATGAATTCCAACGTACAGCAACGTCATAAATTTGACTTTGCGATATTGGAAAATTTCTTAAGCCCCTGTTAAATAAAGAAAAACAAAAATAGGCATGTTGTTTGCATAGTAGTTGGTGCGCGTCAATTTTATGCGCATTAACAAATTACTACGCGAGGACTTGCCAAATGGAAGTAGCAATTGATAATAGGAAACTAGCGCTAGAAAGTGCTTTTGATAATTTTAATCGTGTTTCAGAAGATTTAACCTCTGCATATGATCAACTCGAAAACCGAGTAGATAGCCTCCAAAAAGAACTTGCTGAAACTAAAAATGAAAAGTTTCACCAGTTAGTCGAAAAAGAAAAGCTCGCCGATAGATTATCTATACTGTTACGAACCTTGCCTGTAGGGATTGTTGTTTTAGATGACTATGGAACCATCATAGAAAACAATGAAATTGCTAATAACTTAATTGGCACCAATTTAATTGGGGAACCCTGGAATAAAATTGCTAAAAAATACTTAGCAGCAGGATACTCAGGTAATAGTGAGGTTTGTTTAAAAAATGGTAACCGAATTTCATTAAAGATTGAATCACAGAAACGTAGTGAAGGTAAAGTAATCATTATCAATGATGTTACTGAAGAATATAGTTATCACGAATCCATCAATAGAAAAGAAAGATTAGAGTCGCTTGGCAATATGGTGGCCTCACTTGCACACCAGGTTCGTACACCATTGTCTGCAGCATTTCTCTATGTATCTAGCTTGGAAAAACGCATAGGCAAACAAGAACTTTCTTTTCAGCTAATTGAAAATGTTAAACATTGCTTGCATAGCCTGGAAGAAACCGTGAACGATATGTTGTCTTATGCAAAAGGCGAATGGCAGCTTAGTGATGTTATAAGTATAGAAGAGCTTGTTAGTAGTATTCACAATGATATTGAGCGCGAATTTGGGAATTATTTAATTGATATTAATGAATCTATTTCTGTGGATGATCCAAAAGTATCTATAAACTACATTGCATTCTGGGGTGCACTTAAGAATGTTATTCATAATGCAATACAAGCGAGTGAATACGATGCAAAAGTATTGATAGAGATAAAAACGGAAGGCAAGGAAGTAGTTTTTTCAGTGCATGATAAGGGTAAAGGAATCTCAGATGAGTTGAAGCAAAAAATATTTGAGCCTTTCTTTACCACTAAGGCGGGTGGTACAGGTTTGGGCTTAGCGGTGGTGAAGTCTATTGTTGAAGCACATCGTGGAACAGTTGAGGCAAGAGATGAAGTGCCTCAAGGCCTATGTATTGATATTCGAATTCCCAAGTACTTGGGATTTTCTCCAATATCTAGTTCAAGTAATCAGAAACTTTAAGTTAGCTAATTTAATAAATTATAAAGGATAGGTCATGCAGGGGAAAAACATATTAATTGTTGAAGACGATGTAAAGTTAAGTCAAGCCATTGCAGGGACAATTCGCGACCATGGCTTTACTGCTTTTGAATCTTCTTCTCCAATGAGTGCTATGGGTCTGCTTGGAAGAGAGCGCATCGATATGGTGCTTAGCGATATACAGTTCGATAATACTGTTGATGATAATGATCCGATTACTGATGGTTATCAGTTGCTAGAAGCCATTAAACAAAAATATTTTTCTTTGCCTGTGGTTTTAATGACAGCATATGGAACGATAGAAAAAGCCGTTTCTAGCATTAAGAATGGTGCTAGTGATTATTTAGTAAAACCTTTTGATGTCGATCTGCTATTAAATATAGTAAAGAATAATATTCAGGTTAAGTTTTCAAAGCATACTAATAGCGATAACTACATATCTGTAGATAAAAAATCTATTGAAACTAAAAAGGTTGCTAGAAGAGTTGCAACCACGTCAGTATCTGTATTTATAAGAGGTGAAAGCGGTACAGGAAAAGAAGTCTTGGCGCGTTTTATTCACGCAAATTCACCGCGTTCTAAACATCCATTTGTTGCTATCAATTGTGCGGCGATTCCAGAGAATATGCTTGAAGCAGTTCTGTTTGGTTATGAAAAAGGTGCCTATACAGGTGCCCACCAAGCCAAAGCTGGTAAGTTTGAAGAGGCTCAACAGGGTACTTTGCTATTAGATGAGATATCAGAAATGGATCTTGCTTTACAGGCAAAGTTATTAAGGGTACTGCAAGAGAAGCAAGTAGAAAGATTGGGTGGAAAAAAATTAATAGATTTAGATGTAAGAATCATTGCTACATCTAACCGAAATTTAAAAGAAGAAGTTAAAAAAGGAACATTTAGAGAAGATTTGTTCTATCGTTTGAATGTATTTCCAATAACCTTACACCCCTTGCGTGACCGTGTGGGGGATATCTTGCCATTAGCCTATATGTTGCTAAATAAACATTCGCCAAGTAAAGCACTAGAGCTTTCTGAAAAGTCACGTGAATGTTTGATTAATAATAGTTGGGCAGGAAATGTAAGAGAGCTAGAAAATGTTATTCAGCGTTCGATTGTATTATGTAGCGGAAGTGTTATTGAAGCAGATTTACTAGAGCTAGATGAACTAGATTCGCAAAATGAACAAACCGTTACCAATTTAACTACAGATTTAAAATCACATGAGCAAGATTTAATTTTACAAGCATTAGTTTCAGAGCATGGAAATCGAAAACTTGTTGCTGAACGTCTTGGAATTAGCCCGAGAACACTGAGATATAAAATAGCAAAGATGAAAGACCAAGGTGTGCCTGTGCCTTCTGCCTATCGAGCAGTATAAATTTAAGATTGTTAAGAGGATTCTAATATGAGTGATATAAAAATAAATGAGTTGCTTTCGCAAATTAGAAGTATTTCTAGTCAAGTCGAACCTAATATCAATATTAAGCAAGACAATAATGAAACAATGAGTTTTTCTTCGGTTTTAAAAACTTCTGTGGATAAAGTCAATGAACAGCAAATGATGGCTACAGAATTAGCGAATAGGTTTGAACAAGGAGACTCCAGTGTTGAGTTATCTAGAGTCATGATTGAGATGCAGAAAGCGCGAGTCTCATTTGAGGCAGTCAAGCAAGTACGCAATCAATTAGTAACGGCATATCAAGAAGTTATGAGTATGCCTGTTTAAAATAGTAATTTATAACAAGAGAATTTAACTACATGGCAGCTACATTAGAAGCTACTCAAGTACCTAACACATTTAATTTGGGTGATTTCCTGCGTCAATTATTTTCACATCTGGGAATAATATTAACTTTAGCAGCGGTGCTAGCCTTAGGGGTAGGTGTAACACTATGGTCAATAAAGCCTGAATATAGTCCAGTCTATTCGAATTTATCGCAAGCAGATGTAGGCATGGTTGCTGATGTATTGCGTAGTTCAAATATTCCATTTCGTATGGATTCATCCACTGGGATGATAATGGTTGCGAATGATAAAATAGGTGAGGCAAAAATAATACTCGCTTCTGAAGGTTTGCCACAATCAAATGGAACAGGTTATGAATTACTTAGTAATAAACCATCGCTTGGCACTAGCCAATTTATGGAGACTGCACGTTATCAACATGCGTTAGAGACTGAATTAAGTCGCACTATTTCAGGAATGAGGAATATCGAAAATTCAAGAGTGCATATTGCTACTCCTAAACAATCAGTATTTATCAGAAATCGTGGACTTACTTCTGCATCAGTAATGATTAAGTTAATGCCAGGAAGAGTATTGGAGTCTGGCCAGGTTTCATCTATTACACATTTGGTAGCTTCTAGTGTTCCTTATTTAGATGCAGCAAATGTAACTATTGTTAATCAATGGGGGCAATTACTTAGCTCAACCGGTGATGATGATGTAATTGCGCAATCAAATAAACAGTTGGCATATAAAAAGTCAGTAGAGCAAACTTATGCAAATCGTATTGAAGAGTTATTAGCACCGATTTATGGGCTAAATAAAATTAAAGCACAAGTTAATGCTGAAATTGAATTTTCTAAGAGCGAGAGTGCTGAAGAATTATATGATCCAGATAATAACCAAGTTCGTAGCGAACAGATTTCTGAACAACGAAATCAAGGAAGTTCAACCGCTGCATTGGGTATCCCTGGGGCGTTAACTAATCAACCTCCTGCAGGTGGAACTCTGCAAGCAAATGAGGCGCAAGGAGGAGAAGAGGGTGCTTCAGTAAACTCTACGCCAGTTTCAACCTCTCAGAATACAACAAAAAATTATGAACTGGATAAGACTATGCGTTACACGCAAGAGGCAAAAAGTATAGTAAATAGAATTACCGTTGCAGTTGTTGTAGATGATAAAGATGTGGTTAATGATGCTGGTGAGACGGTTAAAACACCACTTGCTAGTGAAGATCTTGAATTAATCCGCGGGATAGTTCGTGATGCAATAGGTTTTAACGAGGAACGTGGAGATAGTGTTACTGTTTACAATAGCAGTTTTCTTCCAGAAGAAACGTTAGAGGAACCAGAAGCTACAGCTATCTGGAAGCAGCCTTGGTTGTTAGCAATTATCAAACAAGTTTTTGCTGGTATATCAGTACTGATTATTCTATTTATGTTTGTACGTCCAGCAATGAAAGCATTAATGGGCAAGCATAATTCACATGCTGGAAAATCTAATTCAGAGTCACAGCCCTTATTAGATGGAGGCTCAGGAGAAGTAGTAGTTGCAGCAGGTGCTGCAGGTAGTTATCCAAATTATGTACAACAACTTGCAATGGCTAAGGAGCTTGTCTCGCAAGATCCTAAACAAGTTGCAAAAATTGTGAAAAACTGGGTGGCTCCAAGTGGCGAATGAAGAAACTTCTCAAGCTAGTAAATTAGATGGTGCACAGCGTGCAGCTATACTTATGATGGTGCTTGGAGAATCCGAAGCCTCTAAAGTGCTCAAATTTATGGACCCTGAAGAATTGGAGCTAATCGGCTCTGCAATTAGTGGGTTAAAAGATGTTACACAACATCATATCTATGATGTATTAAATAATTTTAGTGATGTTAATAACCAACATACACCGCTAGATATCGGTGCGCAGGATTATCTTAAAAAAATATTATTTCAAGCTATAGGACCGCAGAAAGCTAATAGTATTTTGTCACGTATTGAATTAGGCCCAAATGCTAGTGGGCTTGAGGCATTGAAATGGATAGATCCTTCAGTAATTGCCGATGCTATTAAAGATGAACATCCCCAACTGATAGCAATATTATTAGTTCATTTAAAAGATGAACAGGCTGGACAAATATTAGAAATGTTAGATAAGGATAAAAAAGCAAATGTTGTAATGAGGATTGCTCGATTAGGTGATGTAAATTCATCAGCCTTAAAGGAACTTGAGCTTCTTATTGAAAACAGATTTTCTCAAGAAACTGATAGCAAAATTAAAAACCTTGGTGGAATCAAAGCAGCAGCAGATATTTTGAATAATGTTGATAAGGATACTGAAAATAATATTGTTGAAAAGTTAACGGAAATTGATAAGGAGTTGTGCGAAGAGATAAAAGGCAAGATGTTTGTATTTGATAACTTATTAACAGTAGATGATCGGGGTATGCAAACTATATTAAGAGAAGCTCCGCAGGACAAGTTGGTTGTTGCACTTAAAGGTGCAAGTGCAGAAATTGCCAATAAAATATTTAAAAACATGTCTAAACGAGCAGCGGAATTGCTTAAAGATGATCTTGAAACCGCAGGCCCTGTTCGTTTAGCAGAGGTCGAGGAAGCTCAGAAGGAAATTTTGGAGGTTGCACTAAGACTCGCTGAAGAAGGCACAGTTATGTTAGGTGGCAAAGGCGATGATTTTCTTTAAGTCTTAATTATTTATGGAAAAACAAGAAGCTTGGCAACGTGCATCCTTAAGCACGTTCGAATTAAATAAAGAAGGTCCTTATTTAGAGCGTGATTTATCGGTATCAAATTCACAACGATCTTATGATGAAAAATTAAAAAGTGGCTATGAAGATGGTTTAAAGCAAAGTCAACAAGTTTTAGATGAATATAAGCAAACAATTGCGAGCATTTTTTCTAACTTTGATCATGCACTTATGGAAATAGATGAAGATATTATTCAATCTGTTACTCAACTCGCAGTTTCTATATCCAAGCAAATTATTAGAAGAGAACTGCAAATCAATTCAGAGCAAGTTGTATCGGTTGTAAAAGAAGCAATAAAGTTATTACCATTAGACAAGAGTCGCCTAATAATTCATTTAAATCCGAATGATATAAGTATTGTTCAGAAAGTATTTAACCAAGATGATATTGTACATAGTTATTCTCTTATTGAAGACCCATCGATACAACGCGGCGGCTGTAAACTCGCAACCGATAATTCTATTATTGATGCAACTATTGATTCACAAGTTGCACAGATTGCTGCAAAAATTCTAGGTAGTCAACGCGATAAGGATCGCTCTGATGAATAGTTTAAGTGATTCTCTTCCGTATTTTAGTGGCCGCAAACAGAATTGGATTGATGCGATTAATAAATCACAACAGTCTCTAGCTCCTTATAGTTATACAGTAGAAGGAAAGCTAACCCGCTTAGTGGGTTTAACAATTGAAGCACAGGGTTGCCAAGTCAATATTGGTGGTCGGTGCTTAATTGTATCGCCTACGAATCAAAAGATTGAGGCCGAAGTGGTTGGATTTTCAGGCGCTAAGAGTTATTTGATGCCCATTGATAATATACAAGGAGCTGTACTTGGCGCACGTGTTATTCCCACAAAAGATAATCATAAGCTACCGGTTGGCGAAGAATTATTAGGGCGTGTGATAGATAGTGCCGGACAACCACTAGATAATAAAGGTTCTGTAGAAGCTAATGAGTATCGTGATCTAGAAGGTAATTATATTAATCCATTTGAACGCACTCCAATCGAAGCTCCACTAGACGTAGGAGTGAAAGCAATAAATTCATTGATAAGTATCGGAATAGGTCAGCGCATGGGTTTGTTTGCAGGCAGTGGGGTTGGTAAAAGTGTGTTGTTAGGTATGATGACTAAATTTACTTCTGCAGATGTGATAGTTGTAGGTTTAATTGGTGAGCGTGGTAGGGAAGTAAAAGAATTTATTGATCAAATACTTGGGCAAGAAGGGCTCACTAAAACCGTGGTCGTTGCAGCACCAGCAGATTGCTCACCATTACAAAGAGTACACGCTGCAAAATATTCAACGACTATAGCCGAATACTTTCGTGATCAAGGCAAACGAGTATTATTATTAATGGACTCGCTTACTAGAGTCGCGCAATCGTATAGAGAAATTGCACTTGCAATCGGTGAACCTCCAGCCACTAAAGGTTATCCACCATCGGTATTCACTAAGATCCCTGCTTTAGTAGAACGTGCTGGTAATTCTAGTGTTGCAGGAGGATCTATTACCGCATTTTATACTGTATTAGTAGAAGGAGATGATCATAACGACCCCATAGCGGATGCGTCACGAGCTATCTTGGATGGGCACATTACATTATCAAGAGCCTTGGCTGAATCGGGTCATTACCCTGCGATAGATATAGAAGCATCTGTGAGCAGGTTATTTCATAACATTTCTAAGCCAGAGCAAATAAATAGTTCACAGAAATTCAGAGAGCTTTATGGCCGTTATAAGAAACATGAAGATATGATTAATTTAGGTGTGTATCAACACGGAACAGATGAAAGGATTGATCAAGCAATTGAGTATTACCCAAGGTTAATAGAGTTTCTTAAGCAAGATATGCGAGAACCTTTTAATTATGAAGCTTCTCTAAGTCAAATGGATTTATCATTAATACCAAGTCCAAGTGCTTCATTGAATGAGCAATAATTAGTCTTATGACACGCTCTCAAAAACTAAATGCTGCATTGGAGGTGCTAGATTTTAAACTGAATAAGCAATTCTCATCCTTAGTTGAACTCATGCAACATAAAATTGAAAATGATAAAAAATTGCAAGATTTGATGGCCTATCAAAATGGTTATATGTCTAAGAATACAAAAAAAGAAAATCAAACAATAGCCAATATACAGATACATCATACCCTAATGGGTAAGCTTCAATTAGCTATTGATACACAACAACAAGTCGTTCAAGGGCTGGAATATGAGGTAAACCAGAGAATACAATCTTTGCAAAAAGATCAGGCTCAAAATCGTGCTCTAGGTGTGCTGGTTAAGCGTTATCGTAAGCAAGAATTTGAAATTAATGAGCGTAATGAGCAAAAAGAGTTGGATAGTCAAATACTCGCCATGTTGCAAAGTGATATTTCACCAGGAGGGTGAAAAAACCAATAAAATAAGCTGAAGTTGGCCTAGAAAATGCAGTATCTAATGCAAGGAATCATTTAGATATGGCAGAAACACAGATATTATTAAGCACTAGCCTGCAAACTCCATCGAGTTCATGTATTAGTTGTCTCTCTTCCGAGACAGCTGGCCAAAATCAGGCTGTGGGCGGTAATTTTAGTGTGCTTCTGAATAGATCTCTAAAAGAACTTTCGGCTACAAGTGACGGAGAAGTGTTACCTATAGGCGGCAAAAACTTGCCGCAAGCCATACTGCCACAAGAATTGAAAGAGCTAAAAATTACATTACAGTCTTTGCTAAAAGATAATCAAGTAGATGATATTGATTCCAATCTTTTAGCTTCAAGCCTGAATGAGGTTCTTCAAGAACAACTTGATATATTGCCAGAGGCTGCATTAGAGGCTTTTTCAAAGTTAACTAATTTGCAAAATTTGTCTGGCTCTGTAGAAAATACCATTATTCCTCAGTATCAAAATGCGAATGAATTAGTTGGTCAGATAATTGATGAATTGAATGCAATTCCAACGCTTGTTTCCCAGGCGAATAGTGCATCCGTAAAAACCACGCAAATAGATAATCTAAGCTCAGTAGCAGGTATATCAGTAGCAGGTATAATAGAAAACCAGTCTGTATTAACTGGTGTTGCACAGCCAGTGGATGAAAAATTACAGCAAGTCCTTACTAATAACACTGCCATTGAAGCGGAAAAGCCTGTGGTTTTTTCTAATACTCAAAAATTTGACTCAAGTGAAAATTTCACCGAAGAACTGAATGATTTTATTACTAAGTTTTTGTCGGATGATAGTAGCGCTAAGATAATATCTAAAAATCAACTATTAAGTGCTGAGATATTCCAACAGAATATAAATTCTATTAAAGCCGAACCGACATTGCAGAATATAAATTTAGGCGCTGCTATTGATTCATATGCAAACTTGAATATTGGATCATTGCATAATAAGTCTATTGAAGCACCTATACCATTATTGATTAAGCAGGGTGCTGCTGCAGAACAAGTACAACAAGATGTGGATCAGTCCATTGCACAGAATGTTAAATGGTTAATTAGCAATAAAATGCAGAATGCAAAAATTAACGTTTTTCCAGAGTCTTTGGGGCAAGTGAATATTGCCTTGAGTCTCGAAGATTCAAACTTAAAACTTAATTTTATAGCTAGTAGTAGTGTTACAAAAGAGCTGATTGAAACCAGTGTGGCTAGTTTGAAAAATCAGTTCAGTGAAAGTGATATAAATTTACAAGAAGTAAATGTTGAAACACGTTTTTCCAGTCAATCTGAACAAAGTTCACAGTTTTCAGACTTGCAAGACAAGGATGAAAATCACCCCAATAATGGTTTTGAAGTAAGTAGTAGTGAAAATGACGAATTAGCACCGCTTGAATTAGTCAACAATCCCACACCACTATACTTACTCGATGCTTATGTTTAATTAATCCTGTCAGTTTTATTCGCATAACAACGAATCTTTGACGTTAATCGATTCGATATAAATACTATTAGTCAATTTATTGGCTGTCTAAAATTTCACCTAAACTAAGTGCTTGATATTTATGTAATTAAATTAGCATAAAAGTTGGCACGGTGGTTGCAGTTAGGAATATGTAAATAAATATTTCTAATTCAAAGGTTTGCAAATGAAAAAGATTATTATTTTTGCTGTTGCAGGAATTGTACTTGTTGGTGGCGGCGTTGGTGGTGCCATGTTCTTTTTAAAATCACCTGAAGTACCTGAAGGTGAAGAAATGGTTGAAGAAGAAATGATGCCAGAAGAAAAAGATGCGATTTATGAAGATATCCATCCTGCTTTTACTGTGAATTTTAATGATGATTCGAAGAAAAAATTTATGCAAGTTTATATGGTCGCGAAGTTTTACAAAATGGAAGATAGAGACCAATTCAAGATGCATATGCCGGTAGTACGCAATAATTTACTTATGTTGATGTCTGGAAAAAATAGTGATGAATTATCTAGTGTTGAATCAAAGGAAATGCTGCGCAAAGACGCGCTGAAGACAGCTCAGTCAGTAATGCAAGACATCTATGGTGAGAATCTAGTGGAAGATATCTATTTCACTAAGTTAGTGATGCAATAACTAGCCACTAAATAGAGAATAATTTCATGAGTTCTACAGAGCCACAAGAAAGCCAAGAATCAAAAGATGATCAAGACATAGATGATAGTGATAAATCAGAATCACAACAAAATAATGTAGACGAAAATAATGATGATTGGGATGGTAAGGATCGGCGTTCAGAAGATCGGCCTTGGAGTGACAAAGATAATAATAAAAATAATGATGGGGAAGTATTAAGTGAAGAAGAACGAGAAGCTTTATCGGGTGATGTTGAACAATTAACGGATGAAGCAGGGGTAGTAACATACGACTTTTATTCACCAGCGCATATTAATAAATCTAGTCTTCCAGCATTATCAATAATTAATGAAAAAATTATTGATGCAATGAACGAAGGTTTAACAAATTTACTGCAAAGAGATGTAGAAGTATCCGCAGGTGATGTGGATATAAACAGGTATGGTGATTTTATTCACTCATTGCCAACACTTGTAGACACTAGCATTATCAATATCAGCAAAATTGATACCCAAGCTTTAGTTTGTATTGATGGTGCGTTAATAGAAATTGTAATGGATGCGTATTTCGGAGGCGAAGGAAAGTTAAGTGAAGCGAGTGATAAACAAGTGTTTACTGATACTGAGTTTAATATAAGCAACAAGATGTTAGAGATGTTTCTCATCTCTAATAAGACTGCATGGGAAAAGACAGAACCGTTAGATTTTCAATTTATGCAACGAGAACTACAACCAAAGTTAATTAACTTACTTGAAGAATCTGCACTTGTCGTTGTCTGTCAATTTAAAGTTTCATTAGATGAGGAGGCAAGTTACATAAGAATTGCCTATCCATATAAAGATTTAGAGCCTATCAAGCATAGTTTGAGAAATATGGTACCTGAGAGGGATGAAGAAAGTGACGGGCAATGGAAAAGACAGTTTTTTAATAGTGTTAAAGCAGCTCCCATAGAACTAAATACTATTCTTACAGAATTTAATTTAACTGTTGATGAAGTAATCAAGCTTAAAACAGGTGACGTTATTCCGTTTGCTATGCCGGATTCAGTAACTGTGTATTCAAGTTCTACACCGATTTTTACCGGAAAAATAGGTTCTGTAAATGATGCGGTTGCAGTAAGTATAAATTCATGGATTCGAAAGAATGAGAGCTAATAATTATTAGGATTAAAAGATGAGTGAAGATCAGATGAATGAACAGACAGAGGCACCACCTGTAAGTCAAAATCAAACAAGTGATGTTTCTAGTAACGCATTATCAGGACTAAATAATTTAGATGTTGTTCTAAACATTCCTGTTGATGTCTCGCTTGAACTTGGACGTGCAACCGTAGATTTGCAAAGTTTGATCGAATTAAGCCAAGGATCAGTAATTGAATTAAATCGATTGGTAGATGAGCCAGTTGATGTATTAGTGAATGGAAAGCTGGTAGCAAAGGCTGAAGTGGTAGTAGTGGATAATAAATTTGGTGCACGAATAACGAATATAGTAAGTCCAGAGAAACGTGTTGAGAAACTTAAAAATAAGCCTAATTAATGAATAAATATAAAAGTCTAGCAATTTCAGGTTTAAAGCTACTTTTTTTGTTTTGTATAGCATCAAGCGTTTATTGCCAAGAAGGAATAAAAGAACCTTTTTCAGCTGAATTTGGAAAGCCAGTAATCAATTATGGGCAAATAATTTCTGCTACGATATTTGTTGTAGTGGCAATCATAATTGTTTTATTTTTAATAAGAAAATTACGTTTCAATACACTTTCTAGTCATGGGCTAGTAGAAATAATTCATAGTTATCCAATTTCAACAAAAGATAAATTGTTAATAATCAAAGCAGGATCGGAGTATCTGCTATTAGGTGCATCTAGTTCAGGAATTAGGAAACTACATGTTTTAGATAAAGAAGATATCCATAACATTACATCTGAAAAGAATGTTAAAACAAATGAATTTGCAAACATCTTTGTAAATCTAATGAGTAAGAATCGCCATGCTTAAATTAATAATCCTATTTATTGTATGGTTCATAGCACCAGATGTATTTGCCCAAACAGGACTACCCGCAATCACTGTTGAAAATACTGCAGATGGTGGCCAGGAATACTCATTAAGTTTGCAAGTCTTAGCTTTGATGACGGCGATAACTGTATTGCCGGGGCTGCTGTTAACTATGACATCCTTTACGCGCATCATAATTGTATTGGCGATTTTGAGGCAAGCCTTAGGTACAGCACAGACACCCTCTAATCAAATTCTATTAGGACTTGCGCTATTCATTACGTTTTTTGTCATGACGCCTGTGCTTACAGAGGTCTATGACAATTCTGTGCAGCCATATATCGCAGAAGATATTGATGCACCTGTTGCAATAAATAATGCGGTTGGCCCTATTAAACAATTCATGATTGCTCAAACACGAGAAACAGATATTGCTTTATTTGCTGATTTATCAGGTACAGAGGTAATTGAAAAACCCGAAGATGTTTCTATGCCTATTTTATTGCCGGCATTCATTACCAGTGAGTTAAAGACAGCATTCCAAATAGGTTTTATTTTATTTATTCCATTTTTAATAATCGATTTAGTAGTAGCAAGTGTTTTAATGTCGATGGGTATGATGATGTTGTCACCGTTAATTATCTCATTGCCATTTAAATTAATGTTATTTGTGTTGGTTGATGGCTGGTCTTTGGTATTAGGTATGTTGGCATCGAGTTTTTATATTAGTTGATAGGATAATATATGACACCTGAAGCAACCTTAACATTGTTAAATAACGCATTATGGATAACTGTAATTGTAGCTGCACCCCTTTTAATTTCCGTTTTGGTAATTGGTGTATTTGTCGGAATGCTACAAGCAGCGACTCAAATAAATGAGATGACATTAAGTTTTATACCGAAATTAATCGTTTTATTTTTAACATTGCTGCTAGCAGGTCCATGGATGTTAAAAACATTAACAAATTATGTTACGAACTTAATTATTAATATTCCCACCCTGTTGATCTAAAATAATTAATACTAATATGATCTATCAATTCAGTGAAATATTAGCAAGTGTGCATGAATTTATTCTGCCGTTCACACGTATCGCAGCATTATTTTCTGTTGCACCTGTTTTAAGTAGTCCATTTTTGCAGTTAAGAATAAAGGTGGCTATAGCATCAATCCTTACAATATTTATGATTCCTCTTCTTAAAGAAACGCAAGCTATTGAATTATTTTCTGCAAATGGAT
>CAJHXG010000228.1_pt1 | contig 19534 bp, 16 predicted proteins | sample 9198481 | NCBI WGS metagenome assembly CAJHXG01 (sample SAMEA7708348, study PRJEB35096) | sediment metagenome | biome: marine neritic benthic zone biome [ENVO:01000025]; feature: sediment [ENVO:00002007]; material: shallow marine sediment [ENVO:03000034] sea grass bed [ENVO_01000059] ... | reverse complement strand
GGAAATTTTTAAAATATTTTAATATTTAGAAGCATCAATTATGCCAATTTGATACAGATATATAAAACGTTGATTTATAAAAATTAATTATTTTTCAGGAAGATAATTGAGATCGAAGTATGTTTCTAAATGAAACATACTTCAATATAAAACAATTTTGAGTGTAGCAAAATGAAACCGGACGCACTTCCTTGTAACTAACTACCTCCGTGTAATCCGGCTTGCCTTTTGCTCTTTACATATCTAATACGCTTTAAAGATACTTAAAATCTAAAACATTTTTTAACTATCTACTTGAAACAAATTAATTCCAAGTACTTACCTCTGCTGGCGCAGCAGGTTGATCACCAATTAATGTCCAATTATCACGATCGTTAGGATCATTACAGTCACGCTTCACTATCTTGTTATCTACCCGATATTTCTCAGCTGACTCATATAACGCATCGGTAGGTGCTTGACTCTTAATCCAAGGCGTTACAATTTCCCACTTACGGGTTTCAGCATTGTATTTTTGAAATTTAGAGTTATGCCCACCTACATGATCTTTGCAAGTAACCAACATTGGAGCTAACAAACCTTCTGCACCTAGTTCTTTAATACGTGCTTCGTCGAAGTGAATATTTTCAAATCCCCAACGTACCTGTTTGGCTGTTAGCGCAACATTTCCCCAACGTTTTTGAGCATTTTTTATTGCTTCAACATGCATGATTCCAGCTGTGATGCCTAGATTATGATAAACACTACCTAGTCGACTTTTATCTTGTAAATCTCCCTCACCTGCTTTGTATACAGTATCGATAATTTGTTGTTGTACATCTGTGAAAATGCCAGCGGGATGCGTAGTAATCGCTTGATAGCCATGTGCAGCTTTACCAGCTGGTACCACATCTTCATCTGAATTACTCCAAATATTACCGATTAAACGATTAACTGGAAATCCGATACGTGCCGCAGATTGCATGGCAACAGGGTTCATCACCCCCCAACCTCGCAAAAATACAAAGTCTGGTTTAATTTTACGTATTTTAATCCACTGTGACTGTTGCTCATTACCCGGATGAGGCACTTCTATTCTGTGGTGCTCAAATCCGTACTCTTCGCCCATTTGGTCCATATAGCCAAGTGCTTCTTTTCCATATGGAGAACCATGATAAACAGTAACAACCTTCTTTCCGTTGAGGGCTGCTTTAATATCTACAGTATTGGGGTCATCACCTGATTCTAAATGCGCCATAAAACGAACCGTTGCATTGTATTCATCCGGAACACCCATGCCCAAAGGAAACACATAAGGAAATACTTCGCCATCGATGGTTTCACTCATACCATGATTCACAGTAATCATAGGAATTTTATCTGCACGAACCACTTCATTTAATGCAATTGCAATACCTACACTAAGAGGATCAAAAAATAACGCACCACCTTCTCTGTCTTTCATGCGCTTATAACATTCAACGCCTCTTTCTACTGAATATTCTGTTTCACATTCTGACCAAGTTAGTTTCACACCACCAACTCCACCATCACGCATATTCATTAGATTGTAATAATCTAGAATTCCTCCGTAATAACCTGTGCCACCTGCAGCATAAGGACCAACGCGATAGCTAGGTATGGGGATATACATTTGTCCCTCTGCAAATACTGCTAAGGGGCTAATCAATAATGCTGCAAAAGATATTGCTAACAATATTGATCTCTTTAAGTTTAACAACTTCATTTTCATTCTCCTCCAAAGGATTACTTCAATATTTTCATAGCCAAACTATAAAAAAACAAAAGCAAGAATTAAAAAATATATTTTATTTATTTTAAAAAAATAAGCAGTTTCAATGTATCACTAGTAGCATATTCAAACCAAGAAAAAAGGAGTACATTTTTTTTACAATAGATTTTCTTATTCATACCAACAATACATGAAACTGCTATACCATACTAAAGTAAGCAATTTTCATTCCTAATTGAATAGGTAACAAAAACAATTGGTTATGAGCTAGATATTATAGCGACATGTTTCTAAACGATACTTTGAACGCCTTATCTGAAACAACTATAGAAGTATTTATAAGATAAATATAAATACAGGAAGAAATAATTATTATCTCCATATATATATCTTATTTGCGACATAAATAATTTTTTATATTATTTATTGCAGATTCAACCCTTACAAACCCTGTAGATCGATTTTTCATGTGCTTGTAAATTCTACTATTTAATATTCAACAGCACTTTTTTGTTTTTCGCGAAATAGCCCCCAACGATTGCGCCGCATCCATAATGCTTTTCTTCCTATTCCCAATAAGTTGGCTAACTCAATTTCATTATAGTCATTTTGATATTCTTGAATCACTCGTCTAGTGTAATCGTCAATAGACATCGGCCCAAGTAGATCGACTTCTTTTTGCTTTGATTGCTTTTTATGAAACCCATTGTCTTTAATGTGCTTAAAATCTTCCACCAAGAGCGCATCATTTTTAGCTAATATAATTGCTCTTTCAATTGAATTTTCAAGTTCTCTAATATTTCCAGGCCAATCATATTCTTTCAGCAATAACAAAGCTTCATCACTAATCTTGTTAATCTTTCGACCTAATTTTGCGTTGTAAAATTTGATAAAGTAATTCACCAATAACTCTATATCACCTAGACGCTGTCGCAACGGAGGTACAGAGATTTGTATCACATTCAAACGATAGAACAAATCTTCTCGCATCCGCCCTTCGTTAACTTCTTTTTGTAAATCTGAATTGCATGCTGCAATAATCCGAACATCCACTTCATGCGATTTACTATCTCCTACAGGCTTGATCATTTTATCTTGAATAAATCTAAGCAACTTTACTTGCAAAATAGGAGCCAACTCTGCAATCTCATCTAAAAACAAAGTTCCGCCATGGGCCTCCTGAATAAGGCCTATTTTGTTTACTATTGCACCTGTAAAAGCACCTTTTACATGACCAAAAAACTCAGACTCCATAAGCTCCATAGGAATTGCACCACAATTAACTGGCACAAATCTTCCTTCACTGCGTGTGCTAGCTTTATGGATTCCTAAAGCCACTAATTCTTTACCTGTACCACTTTCACCCTGTATAAGAACTGTTGCTTCGCTAGGCCCTACTCTTTGAATTAAATTTTTCAGCTCTAATATTGATTGACTTTCGCCAATTATTTCTTGTTTGGTATGTAGTGCTGCACTTAGATTACGTCTCAAGAGAGTATTTTCTTTTTGAATGGATTTTTCTTTTAAACCTCTAGCAACTGCATGTACTAAATAAGAATCAGTAAAAGGTTTTAGAATGTAGTCAGAGGCACCTAAACGCAAAGCCTGCGCTGCACATTTGATAGAGGTATAGCTTGTCATGATAATAACCGGAAGTTCTAGCTTGGCAGTGCTGACTTTCCTAAGTAAGTCTAAACCAGTAGGACCACTTAATTTAAGATCACTTAATAGCAGATCAAAATGTTCTGACAATAACTTGTCCATAGCGTCAGCGACTTTAGTCACATGAGTAACCTCCATCAGCTCATTTTCAAGCAACTGTTTTACTGATTCACCAAACTCTAAATCATGTTCTACTACTAATATTTTATGAGAAATTTTCATTTCTAAGTCCTCATAGCTTGAGCTTTTTAGATTATGACGGTGAAACTACGTGTTTTTTTAAATGTTCGAATTTAATTAACTAATTAGGTATTTTTTTCAATTCTTTCCGTCACTCACAAAAGTTTAAAAACTATATATTTTTATTTATCGCTAAAAAAAGCTAATTCATGTATTAATTTTAGAAATTAGCAACTTGTACGGTATCTTAAATGTATCAAAAAGGACAAGTAATTTACAATTATTTTTGTTCATAACGAAACATGTTTCTTTATGAAACGTATAAATATTATTTTATAGAAATTAAATTAAATAAATTCAAGCACTTTGAAGTAAATTCTATGTGGCATATATGTTGCAACTCAATAACTAGACTTAAAACCACATATAGAATAAGCAATATAAACAAGGTTCTTACCTATATATAACCATACTCATTTTTTAGTATAAAAAAAATAATTGCACATGAAATCGAAAAAAGTTTGCGAAGACTCATTCAAACAAGCAATGGGGATTTTTCCAAGCGGCGTTACCATCGTCACAACTGTGGATAATTCAGGACAAAGATGCGGCTTTACTGCATCCGCATTTACATCGTTATCTCTGTCTCCTCCTTTAATTCTCGTATGTTTAGCTAATAATGCCGATTGTTTTGAAACCTTCAATAATCAAAAACAGTTTGCTGTCAATATCATTGGTCCAGAACATGAAGCGCTCGCCTTCAAATTTGCTACAAAAGGTTGTGATAAGTTTGAGGGAGGCGAATTCGAACAAGGATCTTACGGGCTTCCCATTCTTCCAGACAGCCCAGTTTCACTCGAATGCAATACAGAGAACATTTATTCTGGTGGAGACCACGTCATCTTAGTAGGTCGGGTAAAATATTTGAACGTTAATGGTGGCACACCTTCTGTTTGGCACGCAGGTAAATTTCATCAACTAAAATTGTGAAAAATACTCTTTACAGGAAAGTGATTAATTTATATTTTCAGTTTTAACTTCTGTAATTAGATTCATAAAGGTTGGCTCTAAAAGTTCACAGTCTTTGATATCTGTCTTTTGCTTCAAAAGATCTTGAACTTTCACTACCAGTTCTCCATTTATCTTGTGAATGGCTAAATCTCCAGAATGTATAAACCTGTATAGCTTAGTTACAGATACCCCTGTTAATCTTGCGGCACTAGGTAAATCCAAATACTCTACAACTGACATTGATCTCTACTCTATGAAAGAAATTAGTTAGATTGCTCTATATTATAATATAGATGATTTTTATAATGTAACAATCCAAAAAGTAGACGGTATAGTTAATATAATCAGCTGGTTATAGAATCACTATATTAAACGCATACCACCTATATATCGCAAAATTAGCTTAAACAAAGCTATGCTTTCTTAGCTCTTACTGCGAATGCCTGGCGATAGAACTGACTCGCGCCATTTGCTCCTAGGTGTTTCACGTCTTTGATTATTCGTTGAAATACTGGCAACACTTGATTATATGCATGAACATCCCCACCAATAAGCATCATCTGCATCAGATCTGATTCACTTTGCGCTTCATTTATTAATGCAGCATCTAAAAAATGTATTTCTTTCTCGATTAATTGCTCAGATATTTCCTGGATCAATTCGGGTGAAACTGAGCTCATATCTATTATGACGCTGCCTTGCGAAAGATGGTTGGATATTCCATCCTCATCAAATAATATTTTTTCTAACGCAGGACCATCTGGCATCATCGTGACAATTATTGAACTATGCTTGGCAATAGAAAATAAAGAATTATGGTAGTGAACATTGGATGTTCTAGTATCTATATCGATTGCAGACTCAAGTAAATTTAAACTTACACCTGCGTTTATAAAATATTTAACAAATAAATCTGTTAGCGATCCTTCACCTACAATACCAATTTTTATGATTTCACTATTATCTAGTTCCACAAGTGTATAAACCCTATAGAAAATAATAGTTAGATTATAAGACCTTCTTAAACTTTAGTGAGATAAATTTAAGTATTCAAAAATTGAAGATATGATTTAGACAACTAAGTATAAATTATGCCGCTTGGTTTGCGCTTGTTCCACTCAGCTCTAATGTCATCTTAGCCATTTCTGCAACAGTCTCTAATATATCAGGGTCGTCAATCTCGACATCAAACATGTTAGCAGTTTCTAAAAATTCTCTTGTCACACTACCAATCAAGTTCATGAATTCTAAAATATCGATGCCAAATTCTTTTTCAGCTTTACCTGCTTCTTTAAGATAACCCTCATCAGTATGATCGAAACATATACAATCTGCTAGAACACCTGCAAAAGCTACACACTTAGCCGCTGCTGCGTTATTTTCATTTACAAATTCTAAATTATCGCCATGGCTTGCAGATACAAGCTCAGTAATTTTTTCAGGTATATCCCATTTGTTTAATAACCAAGCCCCTACTAAAGCATGATCAAATCCTAATTTACTTTTTTCAAATTTAATTAAATTTTGATGATCCTGCTGTTTATCTCCAATACCTGAATATAGTTCTGGGTGAACTTTATCAATCGCTAGCATTCCAATATCTTGAAGTAAGCCAGGCAAAAATAATTCTTCTTTCTTCGCATAACCGGTAGCACCAGCTAAACAACGACAAGCTACGGCAGTTGCAAGAGAACGCTTCCAAAAATAAGTGTAATCTAAACCATCGTCATTATCTTTCATATTACCTACAAGCGAAAAACTAAGCGCAAGGTTTAATGTACCTTCCCAACCAAACATTACTACAGCCTGTTGGATATTTTCTGTCTTAGTACGGCGTGCGTATAAAGATGAATTTGCAATACGTAAAATTTTTGCTGTAAGTGCAGGATCAAAACTTACTATTTCTGCAAGCGTATCGATATCTGAATTTGCATCTGAGCTAAGATGAATAATTTGATCCGCTACACCTGGAGGACTTGGCAAATCATTACATTTTTCCAATAAAGCAAATGTCTCGTTATCCATTAAGTCTTGTATACATAAATCCATATTATTATTACTTCCGTATAAATATTTAGTTATCCTACTGCTGCCGTTATAGGTTTTTTATGCTCATAAATTTTGTATTGATTACGACCACATTGCTTCGCCTCATATAAGCATTGATCAGCCGCATTTAATAGATCACCCCATTCATTAAAATCACTATCCTCACCTTGAATAGCAATACCTGCGGACACAGTTATAGAAATATTTATATCTTGCTTATATTCAAACATATTTTTATTGAAGGTAAGCATAATCCTTTCAGCAAAACTTTGTGCACCCTCTATGCTTGTATTTGGGAGAATGACTACAAATTCTTCACCACCATAGCGATATAACGAATCAGTATCTCTTATACATGCTTTTAATAAATCCACTGCATACTTTAAAGCTCTATCTCCACAATCATGCCCATAAGTATCGTTTACTTTTTTGAAATGATCTAGATCAACCATCACAACTGTAAGTGGCCAACCTGATTTCTTTGACATTTCAAATTCAGTACCCAAAGATACCTCGAGGTGACCACGATTATATATATCTGTAAGTGCATCCATTTTTGCAGAATATTCTAATTTATTTGCTTTTAGCTCTAAAATTTCTGCAGCTTGGTGTAGCTCCTCTGCTGTCTTTAACGTCTCCATACTACGCAAAAGCAATAACTCTTTTGCTTGTTCCGCAATACAATTTAGTAATTTTGGATCTCCCACATCTACTTCAAATATTGCTGCAGTTTCTTGCATTTCTGCAGTAATTTCTTCTAAATTTTTCAAGAAAGATGTTTTATCTAAACCAAGTACTTCATTACATATATTAGCTGCATAATGATAATCTCTCTGATCTTCATCATTGCATATGCATTCTGCAATAACATCTGATACCTTAATACAGTTTTCAGAAAGCCGCTCAGGTTCATGATCTACATGCATTTCTTCTTGATGGCTTATGGCTACTAAATCAATAATTCTTTTTGGTAAGTTCCAACGTCCTAATAACCACGCACCTACATGAGCATGATCAATTCCAAGTTTTTCTAATTCGAGCTTTTGGATATATTTATGCTGGTGTTGCTGAGATCCAATACCGTTATATAATTCTGGCATTGCTTTATCCAAGGCAAGCATACCAATATCTTGCAAAAGACCTGGCAAAAACAAGTCTTCCTTTCTACTGTTGACTCCCACCACTCTTCCAAAGTGCTTACACGCAACTGCTGCAGCTATAGATCGCTTCCAGAAAAAATCATAATCAAGACCATCACTCATAGATGGAGTAAATTTTGAAACTAAAGAAAAACTAAGGGCTAAATTTAATGTTCCGTTCCATCCAAACAACATCACTGCTTGCTTTAGATTATCTACTTTCCCTTGTAGAGCATATATGGGAGAGTTTGCCATGCGTAGCATTTTTACAGTCAAAGCAGGATCCAGGCTAACAATGTCAGTAAGCACTGCAACATCACTATTAGCATTTGAACTTAGACTAATAATCTGTTCGGCCACACCCGGGGGGGTAGGCAGGTCCCTACAGCGCTCCAATAATGTAACTAGTTCTGGATTATTTAAAATTGTCATGTAATGCCTTAATACTTATAACTTATATAGTAATAATAAGAGTAACTTTTTGATTCACTTCACTATGTTAACGGTCAAATAGACAATTTCTTGAGCCAATTACACTCATTTAATTCAGTCTTTCTGGCCTACCTATCCCATAGCCTTGAGCATAGTCAATGCCAATTTCCTTGAGAATTTCTAGTATCTCGTCATTCTCAACAAACTCAGCAATAGTCTGCATACCCATAACTTTGGCTACTTCATTAATCGATCGGACAATTGCTCGGTCTTTTTCGCTTTCCACCATATTTTTTACAAATGTTCCATCTATTTTAAGAAAATCCACGGGCAAATCCTTAAGATAACCAAAAGATGAAAGTCCACTACCAAAATCATCTAATGCAAATTTAACACCAATGTCTTTTAGCTCCTTAATGACATTAATTGCTTTAGTTATACTGGAAATTGCAGCGGTTTCAGTGATTTCAAAACAAACACTACTCGGTTCTAATTTAGAAGTTTCCAATTCTTGCTTTATGAAATCTAAGATATAAGGATCACTTACAGTATTGCCAGACAAGTTTATAGATATCACCACCCCATCATTATGGTGCGCTTGCATGTGATAATGGAATGCTTTCTTAATTACAAAACGATCTACTCTAGTAATCATTCCATAACGTTCTGCTACCCTTATAAATTCATTTGGTGGAATAATGTTATCTTTATCATCAAGTATTCTAGAGAGGACTTCATAATGCGGTATTTCTTTATCATCCCCAGAAACAGATACAATTGGCTGCTTCATTAAGAACAAACGATCGTTATTTAATGCTTCCGTAATCGCACTTACATATGTAAATTCTGAAGATCGTTCAATAATTGCAGTATCATTTGTATGTGCAATATGCATTTGATTACGACCCAACTCTTTTGCCCTATAACATGCCATATCGGCTTGACTCATTATCAAGGCTTCATTTTCAGACTTATCTGTAATTATTGCGATACCGATACTAGCACCTACCTTAAAGCTTTGCTTATCCCAGTCAAAGACAAATTGGTTGATACTGCGTAAAATATTTTCACAAACTGTTACTGCATTATTAAGCGGACAACGTTCTAAAATAATTCCAAATTCATCACCTCCTAAACGAGCCACAATGTCTGAAGCACGCACTTTATCTTCCAATATATGACACAAACGAATAAGAAGCTGATCACCAGCACTATGCCCTGCTGCATCATTAACGACTTTAAAATGATCTAAATCTAAATAACATAGAATAGAAACCTCTTCTGTAGCTTTGGCACTTTTAAGCACTCTTTTAAGCTGTTTATCAAATTCATGACGATTCACCAAGCCTGTTAACGCATCGTGTTTAGCGTCATATGCTATTCTCTCAAGTAACGCTTTCTCTTCTGTGATACTCCGAATTACGCCACGGTATCCTTCGAATTTTTTGTTTTTATTAAAAATTGATTTTGCATTAATTCTAAATATATCTACTTCTTTATTTTCATTTTTTACATTAAAAGTAAAATTTGAAATATTTTCACGTTTTCCTAATATTTCTTTATAAACATCAAAATCAAATTCACATTTTGAACTATTTGAAAAAAGAGTATCAAAACCTTTCCCTAATGGATAAATAGATGAATCACCAATAAGATTTTTAATGCTGCCTGATATATACGTGTAGTTGAAATCTTTATCTAATTCCCAAAAAATATTGGCTGCTGCTTCTGCAAAATCTTTGAATCTTTTCTCACTCTGGATGAGCTTTTCTTTAGCAATTCTATGTTGTGTTATATTCGTACTAACACCTAACACATATAGCTCATCATTTGATTTGTCGATAAATGGCTGTTTCGTAGTTTGCAACCAAATCTTTTTACCATTCGAGTCTTTTATAGTTTCTTCTAAAATTATCCTTTCTTGTTTTTGCTGCATTACCATTGTGTCTATTTCAATACAACTTTCTATTTTCCAAGGTTGATGTGTTAATTCTTCATCATTCCTTCCAATCAAATCATTTGCCTCATATCCATAGACATTAGCGATTGCTTTGTTCACTAAGATAAATTTTCCAGATGCATCTCTTACCGATATCAAGTTTGGCACTTTATCAATGACTTCTTGCAGAAGATTTTTCTGTTTCTTAAGACTCTCTATTTGCATTTCATAAGATGATGCATCGTCTAATTTATTTATAGAAACTATTTTTTTATTGTTTGTTTGCATATTTTACGATTATTCTTAAATTGCTTTAATTAATGCAATTGGACTAGCTTGATTAGTGGCAATTAAGTCATTACCACAGTGCGGGCACTTATTATCATCTTGATTATCTTTAGCTAACATTATTTTTTCTTCTTCATTAGCTAATATTTGCTCTGCAACTCCTTTTGCTAACCCTAATTCTTCACGCAATGATTCTAATTCTTCTTTTTCATCTAGTGTTAAAATCCCATCTTCATATGCTCGGTCAGCAAGGTTTTCATATTTGTTTGCTCTTAAACGAAGTTGCTCAGAGAATGCTGAAGCTAAAATTGCAGTGGGTAATGCAACCATGCCCACACCAACCACAGTAATAAGCACACCAAATACTTTACCAGCACCTGTAATTGGCGTGACATCTCCATACCCTACTGTTGTAAGCGTCGTAGATGCCCACCACATTGATGCAAAAATGCTGGAAAAATGTTTAGGCTGAGCCTCGTGTTCAAAGTAATACATTCCTGAAGCAGCTAAAAGCATTACCACTAATAAAACAAAAAATGCTGCACCAAATGCACGAATATTTTCTTTAAAAACAATATTTAATACATCAAAAGCAGCTGAATACCTTGTTAGTTTAAATATTCGTAGCAATCTAAAGGATCGTAAAAATCTCATATCAGCATTGCCAAATAAACCAAACATCATTAAGTAGAATGGCAATATTGCAAGCAAATCAATTACTGCTGAGAATGAAAAGCTATAACGAACTCTAATTATATAATTACTGTATGTACTTTTTATATTTTTTGAACTTTCTACGCACGACCATATTCTTAGAATATATTCGACTGTAAAAATGGAAACAGAAATAACTTCAAACCAATAGAAATATACATGATATGAATCATTTATAACTTGTACTGATTCTAATACGATGGAGATCACACTCAGCAATATAAGAACAATTAAACCAACATCAACTACTCGGCTTACCTTGTCTCCTGCAGAAGCAATTTCTAATAGCTCATGAGTGCGCTGTCTTGATAAAACTTTTGCCAATGCATGCTCCATTGCATAATTATTTGCGCATGATTTTATTTCTCAACCCATGCAAATAGCTTATAAATTTAGTGTATTTAATTAGTTACAAATCTATGCCAGGTACACGTTCTACCCAAAACTTAAAACACTATTAATTTATCGGCCTTTTGAATAACTACTTTAAGGAATATAACCTATTGATATAAATGAAGTATTTTTTAGTTATTCGATGTTCTCGGGTCTAGAGAGTCATTTTGAATGGATATATTGAGCTCAGAATTAGCTCTATGTGCTGATAAGGAACAAGCAGCATTACAGTAGACACCAAAACCTGGTTTCAACTGCAAAAATCCTTGTGTGTAATAAATCGGTCGAAATGTAATTCTCGACTTACACCATGTGCATTTATGATACATATCGATACGTCCCTATACAGGAAGACATATCGACTAATTATCAGAATTCTTTAGTTATTTACTTCTAACTAACTGAATGTACTGGATGCTAAGTTTTAGAAAATTATGCTGCCTTAGAATTTGAGTGCAGCGCAAGAATAAGTTCGGCCTCTGATTCTGTAATTGAACATAAAGATATAATGTCTTCTCTCGCGTAACCACGTCGCGCCAACTGCACCGCTTGAGTGTATGGAGCATTATTAAAAAGTTTACCTTCATTATCAGATTTACTATCAGATTGTAATTTATGTTCTGAACTTTTAATGACTTTATTGAGCTCATTTTGCTCTTTTTTCAAAGTGCCTAATTCTTCATCAATCAGACGATTAAAGCTGGTAATATCATCAATTTCATTAAATTGTGTTTTTTCTAATTTTAGTATTTTTCTATTTAAAATTAATATTGAAATTAACATAATTGCTATAGTAAACACCAAAGCAGACTGCTCAATATTAGAACTAAAATATGATACTGCATCATTTAAAAAATTCTTAATATAATTATAATTTAAACTATATATTTCCATAACATCCTCAATATTAATCATACATATTCATCAATTATTGTATCGCCTGGATCTTTAGGTTCTTCTTTTGACTTAGGTTTATCATCTTTCTTATTTCTATGCTGACTATTTTGATCAGGGCGATCTTTTTTGATTGGCTGTGTCGGCCAAGTTCTTTTTAGAGAACTAATTTTATTGCTATCAACCATTTCAAAACTCTTAGATCATTAATATTTTCCTAATAGTCCTTTATATGAATTTGATTAGTCCTTTTTACTATTAACTCTTATTCTCTAACCATTCACCCAATTTTGCGCGAAGCAACACCAATGCTTTACCATGAATTTGACAGACACGAGATTCGCTTACCTCTAGCAAGCTGCCAATCTCACGCAAATTCATTTCTTCTTCATAATAAAGAGACATTACTAAACGTTCACGCTCTGGTAATTGACTAATCGACTCTGTCAGCTCTGAATGAAACTTCTCATCGACGTATTCTTTATCAGGATCAGAGTCTGCGCTCATTTCGATTTTGTAATCGGTAGATTCTTCACTTTCATCAATACTAAAAACTTGGGCTACCGATGAATCACGTAAGATTTTATTATATTCATTTAATTCAATACCCATTTCCTGAGCGATTTCGGTATCGGTTGCACTTGATAATGTTCTATTCTCAACCTTCCTGATCGCTTCCATCATATCTCTAGATTTACGATGTACAGATCTTGGAGTCCAATCACCACGTCTAATTTCATCTAGCATTGCTCCACGAATACGGATCCCCGCATAAGTTTCAAAACTAGCGCCTTGGGTTGGGTTGAAATTTTTAGCAGCCTCTAATAATCCAACCATGCCGGATTGAATCAAATCATCTACTAATACTGTATCTGGCAACCTGCCTTTCAAATGATAGGCAATTCTTTTAACTAGAGACGCATGCTGTGTTACCACACCTTCAAAATCTAGATTTTGTACTGCTGTGTAACTTGCTGTTGCTACTTCATTCATAATGTTATTTTAATTTTTTATTGGTTTGATAATTGTCGCTCTAAAAATAATTCAACAGATCCACTTACAATTGTTGGTATAGGCTTGTTATTTATTTCTCTCGCAAGACGCGCAAAACCTAATGATGAACGGCTACCAGGATACGCATCTATGACTGATTTTTGTTTTTTTATGGCTTTCTTTATGTATTTATCATTTGGTATGTAACCACAATACTCTAAAGATGCTTCTAAAAAGTGATTTGAAACTTTCTCTAGTTGAGAAAATAAACGCTCGCCATGTGCACTTGATTCAACCATGTTGGTAATAATCTGAAATTTTTTCTTAACGCCTTTCTTACTTAAGACTTTTATAAGAGCATAGGCATCTGCTAACGAAGCGGGTTCATCACAAACAACAATTAATATACTGTTTGCTATATGTGTAAACATTGAAACGCTATCACTAATACCTGCCGCAGTATCAATGATGAAATAGTCTAGTGAAGGATTGAAATGGCTAATTGAATCAATAATCCCCATATGCTCATGAGCATTAAGATTAGCCATTTCTCTAATACCTGATGAAGCAGGAATAATTTGTATGCCATGTGGCCCAGGAATAATGATATCTTCAATACCACATTTATTTTTCAAGACATGATATAAGTTTTTTCTTGTACGCAATCCTAGCATTACGTCAACATTGGACAATCCAAAATCTGCATCCAATAACATGACTTTTCTTTGCAGGTCAGCCAACGCAATTGACAAATTAATCGCAATATTCGTTTTGCCCACTCCTCCTTTACCGCCTGTTACTGCGATAACATTAATCTCATTAATAGTATTCATATTCCTCAATGAAGAGGCTTGATCTATAGGAGTAACACTACAATTATTTTGTTCAAACATTTTCTACTAGCTCACTATATAATTCGGTTGAGTGGAGAGATTCCATACTTCCAAACCTCTCTCCATAATCCAAAGCCTTAGTTAGTATTTCATCCTGATTTGGACGAACAATATCTTCTGGAACTCTTTGACCTGTGGTTTCATATGCCAGCGGTAAGCTTTGCTCAATCAACGCAGTTAAAACTCCCCCAATCTGTGAAGCTTCATCTGTTTTACTCACTACAACACCATTGATGTTATCTGACCTAAAGTTATTAATGATTTCTTTTTGCACACATAATTGTGAGTTAGCAGAAACCACTAGATAAGTTATTAAGTCTTTTGACAATTTACTTAATGCTTGCATAACCTCTTGAACACGAGCATCACGTTGGCTTAAACCAGCTGTATCAATCAAAACAAGTTTTTTATTTTTTACAATTTTGAGTGCTTTGTGCAGTTCTGATTCATCATTAGCTGTAACAACTGGTACATTAAGTATGCTTCCATATATGCTAATTTGATCATGCGCACCAATGCGGAAATGGTCTGTGCTGATGATAGCTATATCACTATTACCGTGTTGCATCGCATATTGGGCAGCGATTTTTGCAATAGTAGTAGTTTTTCCAACACCAGTAGGACCAACTAGTGCGACTATCCCGCCAGATTCAATTACACATTCTTGTGTCATTGAGAGCTTGTCTTTTAATCTGACTTCTATTTGACTCCATGCACTATCGAAATCATTCACACTTTTTACTGTTCCTAGTAGCAGCTTACTTAAGTTGAAACCGAATCCACTTATAGATAATTTTTGCAACAAACGTCTTGCTACAGTATTTTGGTCAATTAGCTTATTCCAACTTATTAATTCTGTTTGTGATTCTATGATTGCACGTAATTGACTAATTTCTTTTTGTATAGCAGATGTATCAATTTCATGTACTACAGGCTCTATATCTATATTATGCCTATCTGCTAACGATTTACTCGCTACTTGCATGTTATCTATAGATGACTTTTCATAAAACTCTATGTTAGGAGTAACATCGCTATTCTCCACAGCTTCATAATCAGTCGCTGCTACTACTTCAACTCCTGTCGAATTCTGACTTGAGGAGATTATTACTGCATTATCACCAAGCTCTTCACGTATCTTCTGCAAAGCGGTGTGCATATTTTTCTCATGAAATCTTTTCATATCCATATATTCATACCTTTCTTAATTAACTAATTAATACATTTGGTTAATTAGTTATGTGGCTGTTGCAGGTAACTGAGGAACAACATCATGCTGCTCACCTACACTTGCCATAATATTGATCCGCTTACTTTCTGGTATTTCATCAAATGATAAAATATGCAGATTTTTAACACTTGTTCTAAATAATTTAGACAACATAACGCGTAAGCCACTTGTAACTAGAAGTACTGGTGGCAAACCTACCGCCTCTTGCTGTTGTGCTAAATCTCGTACTGAATCTTGCATTTTTTCAGCTAATGTTGGCTCTAAAGCAAAATAAGTTTCGGGTCCTTCATGTATAGTTTTCTGCAATAACTGTTCCAACTTTGGAGAAAGTGTGAATACTGACAAATCTTTACGCATCCCATTGATTTCCTGGACAATTGCCCTTCGCAAGGCAACGCGTGCGATGGCCGTTAATGCGTCAGTATTTTGGCTAGTGTTTGCCGCTTCCGCCAAAGTTTCAGCGATCGTACGTATATCTCTAATCGGAACACCCTCTTGAAGCAAGTTTTGCATTACCTTAACTACTGCACTCATTGGTAAAGCTTTAGGCACTAAATCTTCAACTAACTGAGGTGATCGATCAGCTAACTTATCTAACAGTTGCTTTGTTTCTTCGTAACCCAAGAAGTAATGTCCACATTCACGCAATATCTTGCTTAGATGCGTTGCTACGACAGTACTAGGATCTACAACGGTATAACCCAAGGTTTGCGCTTGATCACGTTGGCTTGGTTCTATCCAGATGGCTTCCATTTCAAATGCTGGATCTTTAGTAACTATGCCATCAATCTTACCGCTTACATTTCCAGGATTAATCGCTAACTCTCGATCTGTATACACTTCGCCTTCACCTTCGATTACACCTTGTATGACAATGCGGTAATTATTTGCCGGCAAGTCTAAGTTATCGCGAATATGCACAGGCTGAATTAAGAAGCCTAGATCTTGTGAAACTTTTTTGCGTACGCCTTTGATACGACCAATAAGTTCTCCTTGTTGCTCTTTATCGACTAAAGAAATAAGCCGATAACCTACTTCTAAGCGAATCACATCTACATTTTGCATGTCACCCCAACCGAGCTCGACATCTTCAGCTGCAGGTTCATTTTCTTCATCAACTTCAGTTTCAACTACATCTACATTCTCTGTTGCACGTGAAGTAATACGTGAAAAGACAAAACAGATTGCTGCAATAGATAAAAATACAAAATTTGGCATGCCCGGTATTAAACCCATTCCGCCAATAATTGCAGCGGTTATCATCCAAACTCGCTTATCTCTAAATACTTGATTTACTACAGTGTCGCCCATATTCTGTGAAGCGGATACACGAGTAACAATGATTGCGGTTGCAGTTGATAGTAGTAATGATGGGATTTGCGCAACCAATCCATCACCTATTGATAACAGTAAATAATTTTGAGTTGCAACAGCAAAACTTAAATTGTGTTGCCCCATACCAACCGCTAAACCACCGATTATATTGATGAAAATTATTAATATGCCTGCTATAGCATCACCACGAACAAATTTACTGGCACCATCCATAGAACCATAAAAATCTGCTTCTTTAGAGATGTCCTCTCTTCTTTGCAATGCTTGCTCTGGAGAAATTAAACCTGAATTTAAATCTGCATCAATTGCCATTTGTTTGCCTGGCATAGCATCTAAGGTAAATCGTGCACTTACTTCTGATACACGTCCAGCACCTTTAGTGACCACTACAAAGTTAATAATCACAAGGATGGCAAACACAACAAAGCCAACAGCATAGTTGCCCCCTACAACAAAATTTCCGAATGATTCAATTACATTACCTGCAGCACCTGTTCCAGTATGGCCATTGATGAGTACAACACGAGTAGATGCAACGTTAAGAGCTAAACGTAACATTGTTGCTACTAGCAAAACAGTAGGAAAAACTGCAAAATCTAGCGGTCGTAAAGTATAAATACTTACCAAGATAATAATTAATGCTAGCGCTATATTAAAAGTAAATGCCAAATCTAATGCGAATGGCGGCAACGGTACTATCATCATGCTAAACATCATGACAAGCAGTAATGGTGTACCTAAACCATTTTTAGAAAATTCTTTAAATGTTCCTAAAGCACTATCCACGTTACATTTTCCTTTATTAATCTACTCTAAATTCATTTGGTATTTCTAATTCTTCTGGAGGATCTGGATATTTACCAGGCTTTGCATTCTTGAGTTGAAATACGTATGCAAGCACTTTTGCTACTGATATATATAAGCCATAAGGTATTTCTTTATTTATATCCGTACTGTAATAGACCGCCCTAGCCAAAGCAGGTGCACAAAACACACTTACTTCATTCTTTAATGCAATTTCTTTAATTTTTTCTGCAGCAAAATCAACACCTTTAGCTATCACCAATGGTGCATTTGATTTATCTGCATCATATTTAAGCGCTACTGCAAAATGTGTCGGGTTGGTTATTATTACATCTGCATCTGGTACACCTTCCATCATTCTCTTTTGCGCTAACTCTCTTTGCAAATTACGCAAACGTCCTTTGTTTTCAGGATTGCCTTCTGTCTCTTTAAATTCATCTTTAACTTCTTGTAAAGTCATTCTTAACTGTTTTTTGTGCTGCCAAAACTGGTAAGGTGCATCAATTAGCGCTACAACAATCAATCCTGCTGATGAAATAGTAAATATTAGGAGTATCAACTTATAGGAATGAGCAATACTATCTTGCGTATTTTCAAAACCTAAATTTAATATTTCATTCGTAAATATTTTTAATAATATGTATACAATTGAAGCGATTAATGTAACTTTTAATATTGCTTTCACAAGCTCAACAAGGCCTTTAATGCCAAACATGCGCTTGAAACCGGAAAGTGGGTTAAGCCGATTCATTTTGAATGCCATAGCGCTCATAGAAAAAGACATTCCACCTATAGCCATAGGACCAAATAAAGCCACGACAAACATTAAAGCTAAATATGGAGAAATTGCTAATAAAGCAGTGATGCTGCTCTCAGTGAAATGTGGAACAAGATAATTCTTATCCATAATATGTGAAATTGGCAGCTGGAAATTGAGCAACAATATTTTTTGCAGACTTGAGGAAATAATATCAGTCGTAAATATCAAACCACAGGCACCCACAAATGTAACTAACATAGTATTTAATTCACGCGACCTTGGAATTTGGCCTTTTTTGCGTGCATCCTGAAGTCGTTTCTGCGTAGGTTCTTGTGTTTTATCTTGCTGCGAACTTTTATCAGACATCCAGCCCTCCTTTATTTAGCAAAGGGCATTTGTACAAATGCAGTTTTTAATAAGTTTTGAAATACGACCGCCATACTTGGTAGTGTTAAAGCTATGACAACTAATCCTAGAATTATTGTGATCGGAAAACCCACCGAGAAAACATTCAATTGTGGTGCAGCTCGCGTCATTAGCGCTAATGCTGAGTTAGCTACCAACAAAGCAGTAATTGCTGGAATGGCTACCATCAAAGCACCTGAAAACATTTTAGTCCCCCATGCAACTACACCCCATAATGCACTTTGAAAATCAAACGAATAACCTATTGGCAAATAAGTAAAGCTATCAAATAACATTTGAATTAATGCTAAGTGGCCGTTGAATGCTAAAAATAATAAGGTTGCTGATATGGATAAGAATTGACTCACAATAGGCACTGTGACTCCATTTACGGGATCTGTAATTTGCGCAAAACCCAGGCCCATAGTGACAGCAATATTTTCACCTGCAATAGTTAGCGCTGAAAATACAAGTCGTAAAATAAAACCCATGAGCAAACCAATTAATATTTGTATACCAACTTGGATAAATCCATTTGCAGAAAATAATTCAATAGCTTGCGTTTCTTTAAGAAGAGGAATCATAAATATTGTAAGGATTGATGCTATAGCCACCTTTATTCTTAACTGCAAAAATGGACTACTTAAAACAGGTGCAACAGAAAATAATGCTGCGATACG
>CAJHXG010000220.1_pt1 | contig 19670 bp, 22 predicted proteins | sample 9198481 | NCBI WGS metagenome assembly CAJHXG01 (sample SAMEA7708348, study PRJEB35096) | sediment metagenome | biome: marine neritic benthic zone biome [ENVO:01000025]; feature: sediment [ENVO:00002007]; material: shallow marine sediment [ENVO:03000034] sea grass bed [ENVO_01000059] ... | reverse complement strand
CAATAATCTCCAAATACTTCAGGAGTATAGTGTCCTAAGAACACTGCACCTGCGTTACGAATTTTTTTCAATAATTGTTCTGGTTCTGCAACACATAGTTCTAAATGTTCAGGTGCAATCTGATTAGCAAGCTCTGCTGCCTCAGCTAGATCTTTTACCAATATAAAAGCACCGAAGTTTTTAATTGACTCAGTGATAATTTCAGCGCGATCAAGACCTTTTAAGAGTAATTCCATTTGCTGCTTAACTTGATCGAAAAAATCATCTTGTGCGCTGATTAAAATTGCACGTGCATTCTCATCATGTTCAGCCTGAGAAAACAAATCCATCGCCACCCATTCAGGATTTGCGCTGTCATCACAGATCACTAATACCTCTGAAGGCCCAGCGATCATATCTATGCCTACTTTTCCAAACACCTGTTGTTTAGCACTTGCAACATAAGCATTGCCGGGCCCAACAATTTTATCTACACTTGGAACGGTTTCTGTACCATAGGCAAGTGCTGCTACAGCTTGTGCGCCACCAATAGTAAAAACACGATCCACACCAGCAATCGATGCAGCAGCCATCACCATGTCATTAACTTCGCCGTTTGGAGTGGGTACTACCATAATGATCGAATCCACACCGGCCACTTTGGCAGGAATAACATTCATTAATACTGAAGAGGGATACGCGGCTTTACCACCCGGCACATAGACACCTACTTTTTCTAAAGCACTAACCACCTGCCCCAGTTCATTACCATCTTCATCTTTGCTTGACCACGATTCAAGACCTTGCCTCTCTGCATAACTACGAATACGTTTTGCTGCGGCTTCTAATGCTTGAAAATGCTCTGCACTAATTTTCGTTAATGCTCTCTGCATCTGGGTTTTAGATATCTCTAATTCAGACGCTTGCTTAACAGTGACTTGATCAAATTTTTTCGTATAGGCAAGCAAAGCTTGATCGCCATTTTCACGAATGTTTTTAATAATGGCTTCAACAGTCTGATGCACATCATTTTCTGCTGACTGATTTTGTTGTAGCAAATTATTAAAGTGCACAGAGAAATCTGCGTCTAGTGTAGAAAGGCATCGAATATCCAACATTAAGAAAGCTCTGATTTATCCTGATACATCGTTAAAAAATGATCTCAAAGTGCTCATGTATAAACTAATACATTCTGCTCATCTTCGTCATTTTTTGCCTCGTCTCAGGCATTACATTGATAAATTAGAACTTTCTTAGTTTATTAGAGAAAAGAGTTAGGCCGCGCTTGCTGCAGACTTAGAATGGCGACGTTCACGCACTGCGTTAGCAAGGTTATGTAACAAGGCTTCAGTATCCTCCCAACCTAAACATGCGTCGGTAATACTTTGTCCATATACTAGCTCTTGTCCTGGCTTGGCGTTTTGACGTCCAGCAACTAAATGACTTTCAATCATCAAACCAAAAATGCGCATTTCTCCAGCACTTAGTTGTTGAGCAATTGAATCACCCACTTCAACTTGTTTGTCATGCTGCTTAAAACTATTTGCGTGACTAAGATCAACCATAATGCGTGCTGCTAAACCCGACTTTTCAAGCAATGCTGAAGCTTCATTAATACTTTCAGCACTATAGTTTGGCTCATCACCACCACGCAGAATGATGTGACAGTCTTTATTGCCCGCAGTTGAAAAAATTGCAGATTTACCTTCTTTGGTAACCGATAAAAAGTGATGCGGATTCATTGCTGAACCAATCGCATCTACGGCTACTTGTAAACCACCATCAGTGGCATTTTTAAAACCAACTGGACATGACAAACCTGAAGATAATTCTCTGTGCACTTGACTTTCCGTTGTACGCGCACCAATCGCTCCCCAACTTACTAGGTCGGCAACATACTGAGGACTGATTAAGTCTAGATACTCTGTACCTGCAGGCATACCCGACTCATTTAAATCGAGTAGCAATTTACGCGCAACACGCAAGCCCTGATTGATCTCAAAACTATCATCTAAATTAGGATCGTTGATAAGCCCTTTCCAGCCCACTGTGGTACGTGGTTTTTCAAAGTAGACACGCATGATGATCATCAGATCACCCGCCACTTCGTCGCGTACTTTTGCTAAACGTGTTGCATATTCACGCGCAGCATCAGGGTCATGAATGGAACACGGACCAACGATAACCAATAAACGATCATCTTCAGCATGAATTATTTTTTGCGCTGCACTACGCGCTGTAAACACACACTGTGCAGATTTTTCACTTATTGGAAGTTCTTTATGTAACTCAGAAGGTGCGATGACCTCTTTAGTTTCTACTATTCTGAGGTCGTCTGTTTGGTGTTGCATGATGATCTTACCTGACCTTATAAGTCCTCTTGGAGATTCTCATAGAAATCCTATGGTTTCTCGACAGCTAGTCTAAATTCTTCAATTAAAGGTTTAAGTGTAGCAGATTTTATCTTCATTGCTGCTTTGTTGACGATCAAGCGTGAGCTGATATCTGCGATATGTTCAGTCGCGACCAATCCATTTGCTTTCAACGTGCTGCCCGTTGCAACCAGGTCGACAATACAATCTGCTAATCCCAATAGTGGCGCGAGCTCCATCGAACCGTAGAGCTTTATCAATTCAACTTGCTGACCTTTTGAGGCAAAGTAACGGCGAGTACTTTGTAGATACTTAGTCGCAACACGCATACGGCGGCTTTCAGCCGTCTTACCCTCTACTCCAGCCACCATCAGCCGACATTTTGCAATGCCAAGATCTAATGGTTCATATATACCATCTCCCGTAAATTCCATTAACGTATCTTTACCCACCACACCCAATTCAGCCGCACCATATTGAACATAAGTTGGTACATCCGTGGCACGTATAATTAGTAAACGTACATTCGATTTACTAGTCGGCAATACTAATTTACGCCCATCTAAATCTTTTTGTGCAACCGTAATGCCAATTTTTTTCAACAGCTCACTACACTCATCAAAGATACGTCCTTTAGATACAGCTATCGTAGTGATGTCTTTATTTGCTTGTGCAGACATGAAATGAAATCTTGTTTTTGCTAATGAATTAATGCGGTTTACATTAGTTAGTGAGGCACGCGTCGAATCTTTGCGCCCAATTGCGCTAATTTTTCTTCGATACATTCATATCCACGATCTATATGGTAAATACGGTCAACAACCGTTTGGCCTTCAGCTACTAAACCCGCCAATATTAAGCTTGCAGATGCGCGCAGATCGGTTGCCATAACGGGTGCAGCGGTTAAATGATCTACCCCGGTCACTATTGCCGTATTTCCTTCCACTTTTATATTTGCACCCATGCGTTGCATTTCTTGTACATGCATAAAGCGGTTTTCAAAAACGGATTCGGTAATCGCACAAGAACCTTCAGCAATACAATTTAATGCAGTGAATTGCGCTTGCATATCAGTAGGAAACGCAGGATATGGCGCAGTGCGTAAATTAATACTCTTAGGTCTGCGACCAGTCATATCAATTTCAATCCAGTTATCACCGCTGCTAATCGTGGCACCTGCTTTATCAAGTTTTTGTAGTACTGATTCTAAAAGTTTTGGCTGAGTATCTTTTAATTTAATATGCCCACCTGTAATCGCAGCAGCGACCAGGAAAGTTCCGGTTTCAATGCGATCCGCTAATACACTGTAGTTACAACCTTTTAATTCTTTCACGCCATGTATGGTGATTGTATCGGTTCCCGCACCTTCTATATTTGCACCCATCGCGATTAAACAATCTGCTAAATCTGTTACCTCAGGTTCACGTGCAGCATTTTCAATTATGCTGGTACCATCAGCCAAAGTTGCTGCCATCATTAAATTTTCAGTACCAGTAACCGTAACCATATCCATAACCAAGTGCGCACCTTTCAAACGTTTAGCACTTGCATGTATATAACCTGCTTTAACTTCGATATTTGCCCCCATGGATTCCAAACCACGTAAATGCATATTTACGGGTCGAGAGCCAATTGCACAACCGCCTGGCAAAGATACTTCTGCATGACCAAAACGAGCAAGCAGCGGACCCAACACCAATATCGATGCACGCATAGTTTTCACTACATCATAATGTGCAAAAAATTCTTGGATCGTGCTGGTATCCGTCTCTATGTTCATATACTCATCGATGGTGAGCGAAACGCCCATGCGCCCGAGTAATTCCATCGTGGTAGTGACATCTTGCAGATGCGGTACATTCGCAATCTGCATTGGACCCTTGGCCAATAGGGTCGAGGCCAAAATTGGCAGCACCGCATTCTTTGCACCTGAGATTCGCACATCTCCTTGCAAAGGCTTGCCGCCTTCAATTAATAATTTTTCCATGCGTTACAGTGGAGGGTTTGTAGAAGTGTTCGAGTGATGAAGGAAGTGAATCTTAGCGAACCCATGTCTGAGATACTAGGGGCAGATAACTAGAAGTAAATACTTGAATGCAAATCACCAAACGAGAAGTCAGTTGATAGAAGGTGATTTATTCACTTAAGTTAAGCATATCCTGAAGCTTATTTATTTGAATCAGCTTTTTAGCCTGCTCGGTAGCATTACGGAATACCAGGTTCTTCTTATTGCAATGTGCCCAACGAGACCAGGCTACCAGCAGTGCTAATCCGCCGCTATCAAATTTCTGCGCTGCACCAATATCTATTTCTAAACTTTCTTCGAAAACATCAAGTAATGATTTACGCGCTTGATTCCACACCTCGGGAACACTTACAAAAGTCAAGTCGCCAGTGACTTCAAAGCGACCTGGCTCAAGATATTTAAAATCTGACATGCGGCCCAAACTATATTAGTGCCGAAGTTATTCAGCTACTTCTTCAATAACTTCATCAGTTGCGCCAGATTTATTTGTATTTGCCAAACGTGCTATCAGTGCATCTAAAGAGGTTTCTCTAATCTCTTGACTGAAACTGGTGCGAAAATTTTTCACTAAACTTAAACCATCAACTGCCAAGTCAAACACTTTCCATTCAGTTTGTTTATTTTTGCGGAAGATATAAGCAACCTGCAGCGGTGCTTTACCTGAACCAACATCAAGTTCAGACTGCACGGTGTAATACTTGCCTTGCTCTTTGTCGCGTGCCGGAAGTACATTTACTTTTGCATGCCCATAATCGACCAAAGACTTTGCATAAGTGCGAATTAACATATCCTTAAATTCAGCCACGAAGCTTGTACGCTGAGCTTCACTAGCTCGCTTCCAATATTTACCCAGAATCAATTTACCCATCGAATCTAAATCAATTATCGGAATCACTGTTTCATTAATCAGTCCATTAATTAATGTAGGATCTTCGCGTAACCGATCATTTTCTTCGTTAATGGTTTTAAGTATTTTAGAAGAAGTATCTTCGACGATTTGCTCTGGTTGACGATCATCTATAGCAAATGCATAGCTGCCTAATACCACTGCAAACATAACAACTATGGTGACGAAAAAACGAATATATGTGTTAGAAAAATACTTTCGATTTATCACAATAAATCTCCCTAAATTGAACGGTTATTATATAATAATCAATAACTTATATGCGCAAAAACTACTCAGACGTCAGTTTGACAACAATTTTGCCTATTATTTCCTCTAAAACTAGGGCTGATTGGGTAAATTCTATCGTGCCCCCTGTGGTAAGCACATCCTCTTCTGCACCAGGCTCAAGAGCCACATATTGTTCACCCAACAAACCAGCAGTATAGATACTGGCGGTAGTATCGATTGGAAAGTAATCGTGCGCAGCTTGTATGCGCATTACCACCTTAGCCTCATACCGATTCGAGTCATATACAATTTCAGTAATTTGCCCAACGCGCACACCCGATACGGTAACTGGTGAACGCACTTTTAAGCCACCAATATTTTCGAAGTAAGCGGAAACTTCATAGCCTTCTTTACTGGAAATTCGACTTAAATTACTCACTTTCATAGCCAACATAAATAAAGCGAGAAAACCCAAGACAACAAAAAGCCCCACCATAATTTCGATAAAACGCGTAGTCATAGTTCTAAATTCTCACAATTATTTTTTTTAAAACTTTATACATTTCCAAACATAAGCGCCGTCAAAATAAAATCTAAACCCAATACAGCTAAAGCAGAATTTACCACTGTATGCGTGGTTGCCAAACTAATTCCTTCTGCGGTAGGCATAGCATCGTAGCCCTTATATAAAGCGATCCAAACACAAGCAATGGCAAATACAACCCCTTTAATCATGCCATTGGCAACGTCATCAATCAGGTCCACATTAGCCTGCATCTGTGACCAATAAGAACCTTCATCTATACCAAGCAAACCTACTCCAACCAATCTGCCCCCTAGAATGCCAACCGCAGTAAAGATCGCTGTTAATAGCGGTACTGATATAAAGCCACCGATAAATCGTGGTGTGATTATTCTTTTTACCGGATCTACAGCCATCATTTCCATACTCGAAAGTTGCTCTGTTGCTTTCATTAAGCCGATTTCTGCAGCTAATGCTGAGCCCGCTCTACCAGCAAATAAAAGTGCGGTAACTACTGGCCCTAATTCACGCACCAAAGTCATTGCCACTACCACACCTAGTGATTCTTCAGCACCAAAGTCCACCAAGGTTATGTATCCTTGCAAGCCCAGTACCATGCCGACAAATAGGCCAGACACAACTATAATGGTAAGAGACAGAACACCAATTGAATAAATTTCTTTAATGATCAACCTTGGCCGCGTTAGTGTATGTGGAATTGCAGCAATAATTTTGCCGAAAAATATTGATGCACGGCCCAAATTTTCAAATAAACCCAGCGCCCAAGTGCCAATGTTTTGTAACGTTGCGGCTATCATTATCTACCTACTAATAAATCTTCTTTAAAATTATCAGAAGGGTAATGAAAAGGAACAGGCCCATCTGGAAGCCCTTGCAAAAATTGCTGCATCCACTCTGATGAACTAGTGACCAAATCATCAGCTGTACCAAACTCAACAATCTCACCTTCAGAAATAACGTAAATATAATCCGCAATAGATAAGGTCTCATCTACATCGTGCGAAACAATTACACTAGTGAGACCCATACTTTCATTCAGCTCTTTTATTAGGGTAACAATAGTGCCTTTTGTAATTGGGTCTAGCCCTGTGAAAGGTTCGTCATACATGATCATTGAAGGATCCAACACAATTGCGCGCGCCAACGCGACACGTCTCGCCATGCCACCAGATAATTGACTAGGCATTAATTTTCGCGCACCACGCAATCCCACCGCTTCGAGTTTCAGCAACACTAAATCGCGCATGATTTGTTCAGGGAGTTGTGTATGTTCACGCAACGGAAATGCAACATTTTCAAACACATTTAAATCTGTCAGCAAGGCGCCACTTTGAAACAACATGCCCATCTGTTTACGCACCGCATAAAGTGTATTTTGATCTACATGATGAATGTCTTCACCAAACACTTGCACAGTTCCTTTTTCAGGTTTCAGCTGACCACCTATGAGCTTTAGTAAAGTAGTCTTACCGGATCCACTAGGACCCATGAAAGCCGTCACTTGGCCTGCACGGATATCCAAGCTAATGCCGTTAAAGATCTTGCGAGTACCACGGGTAAAATGCAGATCACGAATTTGTACTATCGATTCCACTATTCTTATTCTTAATTTATATCTAGTGTGAAGCTAGCGTGGTATTTGTAGATAAAATAATCTAAACATCATACCTGCTTATAGTATGCTTGGCGACGTACTCGCGCACTAGATTACAAACGATCTAACCAATAAACAGCCAACAAGCCTCTTGATGCACGTATGTTGATCTATATTGCTGCCCTTGGAATAGGGTTTTTACTCTTAATGTGGAGCGCAAACACCTTCGCAGATAATGCTCTACTACTTGGCCAACATTTAAACATCTCAAAAATTTTAATTGGCATTATCATTCTTGGCTTTGGCACTTCAGCACCAGAACTTTTAGTATCCGCTATATCAGCATGGCAAGGCAATCCAGGCCTTGCGATTGGTAATGCACTAGGTTCCAATATTACAAATATATTGCTAGTGCTAGGAACAACACTTTGCATACTAGCGGTAAAAATTGACATAAAATTAATTCGCAATAACTTTTTATTGCTACTTGGCGCAACAGTTTTATTTAGCCTGTTAATTCTTGATCGAGAATTACATTTTATTGATGGCGTTATTTTATTCTCTGCCTTGCTTATTACTCTTTATTTGCTCTCACGTTTTGAAATTCAAGCAAATGAAATAACTATTGAATCACAATCGACATCAAATCAATCAGTTGCAATTCTTGTTGGTGGTGTACTCATTGGTCTTGTGGCTCTTTTGGTGAGCTCAAAAATAGTGGTGTGGAGCGCGACTGAAATCGCACAACAATTAGGCGTAAGCGATTTAATCATAGGTTTGACAGTTGTTGCCCTGGGCACCAGCTTGCCTGAACTGGCTACCTGTGTCGCCAGTGCAATGAAAAAACACAGCGAACTTGCACTTGGTAATATTGTGGGATCAAATATTTTTAATACGCTAGGGGTAACAGGAACTGCAAGTCTGATTGCTAGCTATAAACTACCTAACCAAGTCTTTTCCCGCGACTACCCTGTTATGCTGATTGCTACGGGAGTATTATTTTTACTTGTAATGATATTTTTACGCAAAAAATTCATCCCTCGTAGTTTTGGACTGGTATTTATTGTTGGTTATGTAATCTATATCTATCTTATATATTTACAAGCCCGATAATTTTTTTAAGCAAAACATTTTTAATAAACATGAATATTGATGAAAAAGTAATAGAGCGTGCTAAATCAATACGCTTGGCGTTGTTTGATGTCGATGGTGTTTTTACTGATGGAAACATACATATTGATTCGCAAGGCAAAGAAATAAAAACTTTTAACACACTAGATGGACATGGCATACGTTTACTACAACACTATGGAATACAAGTGGGCGTAATCACGGGTCGCAGGTCCGAAGCCTTAGATCATCGCATGCGCGACCTTGATATTGAACATTTATATCAAGGCAGCATTGACAAATATGCAGTATTTCAACAACTACTTAGTAAACTTAACTTAGCTCCTGAGCAAGCCTCCTTTGCTGGTGACGATATTGTAGATTTACAAGTTATGTCGCACTGTGGATTAGCTATTGCTGTAGCCAACGCACATGACTTTGTAAAAAAGCATGCGCATTGGGAAACTTCTGCAACAGGCGGACAAGGTGCTGTACGTGAGATATGTGAACTGTTGCTGGAATCTCAAGGTCTATTAGAAGAGGCTTTCACGTATAACCTAAGGAAACCCTGATTTTTTCTGCCATAATAGAGTTTATATGCTCCCTATAAAAACAAACCCGAGTTTTTTTAATCAAACGGTGATTGCAAATGTCGTTTAGATTAGTATGGATTTTTTGTTTAATTGTAGTGGGTGGTGCACTTACCTTGTCATTTTTAAATCAGCGCGAACGTAATGTAGAAACTGCTGCATCTTCATCATCGAACAACAGCCCAACAGTCAGCTTTGAAAATATCGAAATGATTATCAACTCACCCAATGGCCAGCCACAATATGAATTGTCAGCACCTAAATATTGGCTTTACCATCAACAACAAAAAAGTGAGTTTGATTCTCCAGATATTATTATATATAACGAAAATGGTAGTAAAATCTATGTCACTTCTGAAAAAGGTGAAACACGTGATGAAAACGACCTGATTACCTTAATTGGAGATGTAAAAATCGAACAGCCCAGTACAATCGCTGAGCCAATACCTTTAAACATTTATACTGAAAAACTCACTGTTTCCCAAAAGAAACAACAAGTGACAACAGATTTACCAGTTACTGCTATTCAAGGCTCCCAAAAAGTCACCGCCTTAGGCATGACCTTGAATTTAAATGATAAGGTGTTGCATCTACATAGCAATGTTAAAGGTCAATACAATCCATAAAATTGCTGTCAACAAAACATTGAAAACCGTTTAAAGCCAATGCTTAAAATTACTACAATATTCCTATTAGTATTTGCATTCAGTTCAAATTCAATAGCATTAACCGATGACTCAACTAAACCGATAAACATTCAAGCTGATTCCGCTGAAATTAATGATGACACAGGAATTAGCACTTATCGTGGCAATGTTAAAATCACTCAAGGTAGCACAGTCTTAACAGGTGATATTGTGATACTTGAAACCGCAAATAAAAAAGTAAAAAAAATTATATCAGAAGGCAAACTAAGCACATTTAAACAAACCACAGATGATGGAAGAAAAATTAATGCTGAGGCTGAAAAAATGGTTTACAGCATTACAGGAAATAAAATCGTATTAACTAAGAATGCAAAATTAACAGAAGCAGGCAATACCTTTAGCAGTGACAAAATTACATTCTATACAGACAAAGAAATTGTCACAGCTGGCAGCTCATCGGGCAGTGATCGTGTCAACATCACTGTATTCCCGGAAACCGTTAAAGAAAAGGAATAAAGCACCAATAATTAACTACAATCTCGCACTACTTAATAAAATAATTACATGAGCACTCTCAGCGCAGATAAATTGCGCAAACAATTTAAATCTCGCGTAGTCGTCGACAACATATCCTTAGATATCAAATCTGGAGAGATCGTAGGCTTGCTTGGCCCTAATGGTGCAGGCAAAACCACCTGCTTTTATATGTTAGTTGGTCTAATTCATTGTGATGATGGAAATATCACGCTTGACAAGCAGAACATCACACGGACGCCCATGCACACTAGAGCCAAACAAGGGATAGGTTATTTACCGCAAGAGGCTTCTATTTTTAGAGGTTTAACTGTAGAACAAAATATTCTGGTTAGCCTTGAAGCAAGAGGCAAACTGAAAAAGAGTCAACGCATGCAGCAATGCAATACATTACTTGCAGACTTACAAATAGAACATATCCGTGACCATAAAGGCTTAAGTTTATCTGGTGGAGAAAGAAGACGTGCAGAGATTGCCAGAGCACTAGCTATGCAACCAAAATTTATTTTACTCGACGAACCCTTTGCAGGTGTAGATCCAATCTCAGTAAAAGATATTCAACGCATATTAGAAGAACTGCGTAACAGGGATATTGGCCTCTTAATTACAGACCACAATGTGCGCGAGACCCTAGGTGTATGTAATCATGCTTATATTCTAAATGATGGGCGTCTACTCGCTAAGGGAACACCGCAGAGTTTGTTAAGTAATAAAGAAGTGCAAGACGTTTACCTTGGTTCAAACTTTACACTTAATTAATTACGTTTTATTTACTTTTTAGCCCTCAATAAACCTGCGCATTGCAAACTACTGGACACACTAGAGGCTCTACTATGTGTCGCATTCAGTCGACGAAGCGTAGGTTTATTTAGTATTTAATAAGCAATTTCCATGCCATAATTGATATTATGATGAAACCTTCGCTTCAAGTCAGGTTAGGCCAACAGCTAACCATGACCCCACAACTGCAACAAGCTATTCGCTTGTTGCAGCTCTCCTCATTGGAGCTTAAAGCCGAGATTCAAGAAGCCTTTGAAACCAACCCCATGCTCGAAACAGAGGATGAGCAGGAACTAGATGCACAGTCCACCGAAAATGAGCCAAGCAAAGATATCGCAAATGATTCCATCGAACTTGGGGGAAATGAAAACTTACCCGATGAATTACCTACTGATAGTCAGTGGGATGATTATTACGAGCCGAGTCAATCCACGCCATCAACCCAGAAAACTGAAGACTATTCTGCTTACTTAGAAAACCAAAGCGGTGACGAACAAGATTCATTACAAGAACACTTGTTGTGGCAACTTGATTTAAGCTCACTCAGTGAATTAGACAATGTAATTGCTATAACACTAATTGATTCACTAGATGAATCTGGTTATCTAGAAGAATCAGTAGAAAACATTTATGAAAACTTAAAAGAAGATTACGAGGAAATTGAATTAGATGAAGTTGAGGCTGTGCTTAAATTTGTACAGCGCTTAGATCCAATAGGTTCTGGGTCAAGAAACTTACAAGAGTGTTTAGACATTCAACTGCAGCAAATGAGTGATGAAACACCTTCAATTTCTTGCGCACGTCTACTGGTTGAAAAATATCTTGATCTTGTAGCAACCAAAAATTACAAGCAAATAATTAAACTCACCAAACTTCCTCTAGAGGAAGTAGAAGATGCAATAAAACTTATTCAATCATTAAATCCTAGACCAGGCGATTTAGTGAGCAAACAAAAATCTGAATATATTGTTCCAGATGTTTATGTTTTCAAGCACGAAGGTATGTGGGGTGTCAGACTTAATTCGGATAGCGCACCAAAATTACGCATTAATGATGTGTACTCAAATTTGATAAAGGACTCAAGCCAAAGTAAGGACGCTGAATACTTACGTAACCAACTACAAGAGGCCCGCTGGTTTATCAAAAGCCTACAAAGCCGCAATGAAACCCTATTACGTGTAGCCAACTCAATATTACGACACCAAAGAGCTTTTTTTGAATATGGCGAAGAAGCCATGCGACCGTTGGTACTACGAGATGTGGCAGAAGAGTTAGATTTACATGAATCGACTATATCCCGTGTTACTACAAACAAATACTTAGACTGTGCACGCGGAGTTTTCGAGTTTAAATACTTCTTTTCAAGTCATGTCAACACAAATGATGGGGGAATTTGCTCCGCAACGGCGATACGCGCCATGATCAAAAAATTGATTAAAGAAGAAGCACAATCTAAGCCTTTGAGTGACAATAAAATTGCTAATATGCTTGAAGAAACCGGTATTACTGTGGCTCGTCGAACAATCGCTAAATACAGAGAATCCTTAGGGATACCATCATCCAGCGATAGAAGGCAAATAATTTAATCGGTTTTAATCCTCTCACGACTGTGATTAACTATTGTTGTGAATGATTGAGGGAATAATTATGCAAATAAACATAACGGGCCAACATTTAAAAGTTACACAACCTCTAAAAGAATATGTGGAAAAAAAATTTGAAAAGCTCACCCGACACTTTGATCACGTAATTAATATCCATGTTGTCTTAACAGTAGAAAAACTTGAGCATATTGCCGAAGCATCACTTCAAGTAAGTGGTAATAAAATTTTTGCAGATGCATCAAACGAAGGAATGTATGCTGCTATCGACAGCTTAGTTGACAAACTCGATAGACAAATCGTCAAACATAAAGAAAAGCTCAAAGATCACCATCAACGTGACGTAGAGCACCACGCTATAAATTAATTTATTTTAATTTTCCTAACTATGCAAATCAAAGATTATATCTCTGAGGAAGGGATGGTTTTCTCACCCTCTGTGACTAGCAAAAAAGCTGCACTTGAAGTATTAAGCGACACGCTTGCGCATCAAGATATTAATCTCAGCAAAAACAAAGTGCTGGATGCGCTATTAGCACGAGAAAAACTAGGCAGTACTGGCTTGGGAGAAGGTATTGCGATCCCACACTGCCGCATGCAAGAGCTAGAAAGTATTTATGTGACCATGCTAAAGCTAGAAGAAGGTGTAGAATACGAAGCTGCAGATGACAAGCCAGTGTTCTTTTTATTCTGCTTAGTGGTTCCTGAAGATGCCAATGAAGATCATCTTCAGCTATTAGCAAGTTTGGCTGAACTTTTAGACAATGAACAACTTCGTAATTCTATTCAAAAATCCAGCAATGCAAGAGAGCTCTACCAAATACTCACCCAAGACCCAAAGCATCTTGCTGCATAATTTTTGCGCCTCAGGCGATTGCTTGCGATTCTAATAAAGCTGTTTATTAAACATGGCAGCATCAAAAATAAAAGATGATAGCGTATCGCTAAAAACGATTGATCTGTTCACAGAAAAACAAGAAAGCCTTGATCTTCACTGGTGGTCAGGAAACCGCAATAGCGGCATTGGCTTTACACGCTTATCGTTTTCATCTTCGGAAATAGGATTGGCAGGTTACTTTAATCTAATTCACCCAAATCAAGCACAGATTCTTGGCGAAACCGAATTAACGTTTTTTAATAAAGCTGATGACAACATTCTGCAGAACCTGCTTACCCAATTATTTCAAAGAAAATCTGCAGCAATATTTATTAGTGATGGGCTTAACCCGCCGGACAGTTTCAGAGAACAATCATTAAAATATGATTTACCTATCATATGCTCTTCACTATCAAGCAATGAACTGATAGACCAATTGCGTTACTACTTAACTCAAGCATTAGCTGAAAAAGAAATTTTGCATGGCGTATTTATGGAAGTCATCAGTGTTGGTGTATTGATTACTGGGCAAAGCGGTTTAGGTAAAAGTGAGCTTGCATTAGACCTGGTATGTCGCGGCCACCGATTGATTGCCGATGATGCTCCTGAATTTGCACGTATTGCACCTGAAACTGTTAACGGCACCTGCCCTGAATTATTACAAAACTTTCTTGAAGTACGCGGCCTGGGTATACTCAATATTCGTGAAATGTATGGCGACAGTGCGATAAAATCTAATAAGTTTTTACGCCTTATCATAGAATTAATTCCGCCAAAAATGAATGTACCAAAAACTGAAGATCGACTTAGACTTTCAGAAAGAAAAACAAATATACTCGGCGTAGATATTCCAACTATCTCACTACCAGTAGCACCTGGCAGAAACTTAGCGGTATTAGTTGAGGCAGCAGTTCGAAATCACTTGCTTACAAAGAACGGTTACACTGCCAGTGAAGATTTCATTGAACGCCAAAAAAAATCCATGCAATAAATGGCAATGAAATTAGTAATCATAAGCGGCTTATCCGGTTCCGGAAAATCCGTCGCGATCAACACTCTTGAAGACGATGATTTTTATTGTATTGATAACATGCCCTTGAGCATGCTACTAACTTGTATTGAACACTTAACGAGCACTGCTTCAATATACTACGAAAAAATAGCCATAGGTGTGGATGCACGTAATGCAAGTAAAGATATTGTTTCATTTCCAGATATCGTAGCCGCGATTAAAAAAAGAGGCATTGAGCTAGAACTAATCCACCTAGAAGCTAATGAAGAAACACTAATCCAACGCTACAGCGAAACACGACGCAAACATCCACTGACTAAAAATGGATTACCCCTGGTTGAAGCAATCCATATGGAAAAACACATACTTGAAGACTTAGTATTGCTTGCAGATTTACGCATCGATACCACCTCAACCAATGTTCGTGAACTACGCTCTATAATTACTGAACAAGTTTGCAAAAAAATATCATCTGAACTAACTATATTATTACAATCATTTGGGTTTAAATATGGTGTGCCGAATGATTCTGATTATGTATTTGATGTTCGTTGTTTGCCCAATCCATATTGGGAAAAAACATTGCGTGAACTAACAGGCAAAAATACTGAAGTTATTGAATTTTTACAATCACATGATGAAGTTAAACAAATGATTGATTCTATCTCAGGCTTTATTGAAAAATGGCTGCCCCATTTTGCAAAAGAAAATCGCAGTTACTTAAGTGTTTCCATCGGCTGCACAGGTGGCCATCATCGCTCAGTACATGTCACCGAATATTTATCCAAGCACTTTAGTGATTTTAAAGATACTCATGTCTCTATACGACATCGTGATCTAGAAGCTTAAATGGCCGTTTCTATTCTCACCATTACCCATGGCAATGTGGGCAAAGAGCTACTTGCTACTGCTAATACAATGCTGGGTAAGCTGCCATTAAAGTGCGAAACGCTTTCAGTTTCTAACACCTGTAACCCGGATGAGTTATTACTTGAAGCACAACGCATATGCCAAAAGATTGATGAGGGGGATGGAGTACTAGTACTTACCGATATTTTCGGCTCTACACCAAGCAATATTTGCAACAAGCTTAGAGATGGCACTGATATAGACATTTATGTAATAGCGGGCTTGAATTTGCCGATGCTAATACGAGCCATGAATTATCCAAAACTCAAACTAAATAAACTCGTGGATAAGGCGCTTAGCGGTGCACATGACGGGATTATCGATTGCCAAATGAATGACCATGCTTAATAAGTAATAATTAGAGATAGGTAAGATTTGTGATAACTAAAGATCTGACGGTTGCTAACAAGCTCGGTTTACATGCGCGTGCTGCAGCAAAGTTAGTAGCTCTGGCATCTAACTTTGCTAGCGAGATATCTTTGCAAAAAGGTAGTAGAAAGATTAACGGCAAAAGTATTATGGGTGTAATGATGTTGGCAGCCAGTCAACACACCATTGTAAATATAGTTGTTACTGGTGAAGATGAACAACAAGCGATGACGGAAATAGAGAATTTATTTACTAACCTTTTTGATGAAGAAGAATAAATATATATGGCGTTAATAATATCTGGCATAGGTGTATCAAGAGGCATTGCTATAGGTAATGTGCACTTGCTTAATCGCGGCGCGCCAGAAGTTTTTGAACGCAAACTAGAAGAACATGAAATAGAAGCAGAGGTCGAACGTTTCCAAACTGCTGTAGATGGTGCAGCTGAGCAGCTACGCAGCATACGCGACACCATTCCAGAAGATGCACCAAAAGATGTAGCCGCTTTTATCGATTCTCACCTATTGATGGTCAGGGACTCCATGCTACGCAAAGTTCCTATCGAGATCATTCAAGAACAGCAATGTAACGCTGAATGGGCACTCAAACAGCAACGCGATAAATTAGATGCGGTGTTTGAGCAAATGGAAGATGACTATTTGCGTACTCGCCTTAATGACATCGAGCACGTCATTAACTTAATTCAGCAAATTCTTAAAGATCAGCAGTTTACTGTGCAAATGAAACTGCAACCTCTCAAGGGCAGCATCATTGTTGCCGATGATCTTACTCCGGCTGACACGGTAGTAATGCAAAACCAAAATATTGCAGGCTTTATTACCGAACTAGGTGGACCGCTTTCACATACTGCGATTTTAGCAAGAAGCTTAGGTATACCCGCTGTTGTGGGCATACAAAGCGCACGCACTTTATTACAGCAAGAAGAACAGTTAGTGCTCGATGGAAGCAGCGGTATGGTGCTTGCCGGTATGGACGAAAGCACAATTAAAGAATACCGGCAAATCCAACGTGAGCAGAAAGATGCACGACGCAAACTTGGCTCGCTTAAAAACATCTCTGCAAGAACTAAAGATGGTCGCCGCATCAGCTTACAAGCCAATATTGAGCTTGCAGAAGATATATCTGCACTAAAAAAATCTGGTGCAGATGGCGTTGGTCTTTACCGTACAGAGTTCTTATATATTGATCGTGAAACACCTGCTGATGAAGCCGAACAACTTAGCGCATATCGAAAAATTGTTCGCGTTCTAAAAGGCAAACCATTAACTATTCGCACCTTAGATCTAGGTGGAGACAAAGAATTTGATCCTGATTTTCAAGGACCATTAACGCAAAATCCTGCATTGGGTTTGCGCGCGATTCGCAGATCACTAAAAGACACGGAACTATTTAAACAACAGTTGCGAGCCATACTACGCGCATCTGCAAGCGGTCCCGTAAAAATCTTATTGCCAATGATTACCAGTGATGTCGAACTTGTGCAATCTTTATCAATACTGGACCAAGCTAAAGAAGAATTAATAAGCGAAAATAAAGATTTTGATGAAAATATTCCTGTTGGCGCAATGATAGAAGTACCTGCTGCCGCAATATCAGCAAACATCCTTGCTAAAAAATTGGATTTCTTATCCATTGGTACAAACGACTTAATTCAATACACCTTGGCTATTGATCGCATCGATGATCAAGTGAACTATCTATATGATCCTTTGCATCCTTCAGTACTAAAGTTAATCAACATCACTTTGCAAGCTGGCCGCCGAGCAGACATTCCTGTTGCTATGTGTGGCGAAATGGCTGGGGACCCGCGCTACACGCGCCTACTCTTAGGCCTTGGTCTACAAGAATTTAGTGCACACCCTTCTAATCTGCTTGAAATAAAACAGATCATCAATAAAAGCAAAATTTCAGAGCTTGAAAAGCAGGCCAAGAAAATTTTAAGTACAACTGTACCCAATAAGATTGCTCCCATGGTAGATGCCCTAAACGAATAAGTCTATCGGACTATCTACAACTCAACGTCGACTTACTCTTTGGAAAGTAGCCAACTAACGGTTACACTTGCCGCGCGCATAAAAATAAATTATATGGTGCTTCATGTCTGATACCGTTACTCAACTTCAAGACCAAACGCTCAAGGTCATCGGTGACGCTTTACAAAGTGGCACTATGCAGCGTGCGCGTCGCATTCTAAATGCACTTCATCCTGCTGAAATTGCAAATTTGCTCGAAGCCCTACCTCATTCTCAACGCGGCATTGTGTGGAATATGTTAGATCACGATGACGATGGCGAGATTTTATTGAATGTAGGTGATGAAGTTCGAAATGGCTTGATCCAACTTATGGATAGTGACGCACTGGTTTCCGCAACGGAAGGTTTGGAAATGGATGACTTGGCAGACCTGCTTGCCGACCTGCCTGATACGGTAACCGAGCAAGCTCTTGCGGGCATGGATTATCAAGACCGACAGCGCTTAGAAGCGGTACTGGCATATGACGAAGATACCGCTGGCGGCTTAATGAATACCGATACTGTGACAGTCCGCCGCGATGTCACACTTGATGTTGTACTACGTTATTTACGTACCAGAGGTGAACTACCTCACGCTACTGATTCACTATTCGTAGTAGATCGATATGATCACTACATCGGCACACTTCCACTTATAAAAGTACTCACCAATAAACCAACCGAACTTGTTCGTGATGTGATGATAGATAATGTCGAAGCTTTTTCTTCGCAAACAGAAGCAAATATTATTGCCAAATCTTTCCAAGACTTAGATCTCGTATCTGCAGCAGTAGTCGATGAAAATAATAAACTCATTGGCCGCATTACTGTGGATGACGTAGTTGACGTTATTCGCGAAGAAGCTGAGCATTCTGTATTCAGTATGGCAGGCTTATCAGAAGAAGAGGATTTATTTGGACCTGTTGTACCTTCTACTAGACGTCGCGCAGTCTGGTTAGGCGTTAATTTAGCTACCGCATTTCTCGCAGCCTGGGTGATTAGTTTATTTCAACCAACTTTAGAAAAAATAATCGTGTTGGCAATTTTAATCCCCGTAGTGGCCAGCATGGGCGGTATAGCGGGCAGCCAAACCTTAACACTAGTGATTAGAGGCATTGCAACTGGTCAAGTAGGACGCAGTAATTCAAAACTATTGCTAACCAAAGAACTTGCCGTAGGTTTATTAAACGGCATGGTGTGGGCCATTGTCGTGGCCATTGTAGTTGTACTTTGGTTTAAAGACATAAAAATGGGCGGCATTATTGCCGCTGCAATGGCGGCAAATTTAATATGCGCAGCACTAGCTGGTGTAACCATCCCAATCATTCTTCGTAAACTTAAAATTGATCCTGCTCTAGCGGGAGGAGTAGTTTTAACAACGATAACCGATGTGATCGGAATATTTGCATTCTTAGGTCTAGCCACTTGGTTACTGTTATAATTTTTAAAACCTTTATGCAAGAGAAATATTATGAATAATCATGTTAAATCAACAATTACAACTGATGATTACGAACCCTTTATGGTAGGTGACAAACAAGCCGGTGAAGTGCATTGGTTAACGACTACTAACTCT
>CAJHXG010000162.1_pt1 | contig 20038 bp, 17 predicted proteins | sample 9198481 | NCBI WGS metagenome assembly CAJHXG01 (sample SAMEA7708348, study PRJEB35096) | sediment metagenome | biome: marine neritic benthic zone biome [ENVO:01000025]; feature: sediment [ENVO:00002007]; material: shallow marine sediment [ENVO:03000034] sea grass bed [ENVO_01000059] ... | reverse complement strand
GGTGGAGCATGATAAATATCTAATTCAAAATATTTATTCTGTTAACGAGTTGGAGCAAGCAATCACTGCGATAGACGAAGAAATTTCAAAGCGAAAACAGGCAGAATTATAAAACTTAATATAATTTTATGGTTAAGCAGTTAAGCTTAATCTTTTAATACTTAGGAGTTGGGTATGATTAGATTAAAGCACAGATACTTATTGTTCGCGTCATTAATGATGGCAGGGGCTCTACTGTTTATTGGAAGTGCAAGTGCAGAAGAAACTTCTGAGGCACAGCCACCGCCAGAAATCGTCCTCGATGCGCCGCCTCCAACACAATCCCCAGTTAAACAAGATGCGAGTAGTTCCGAATCAGAAACGGTAACTATATATGAATCTAAAGTTTTGCCCGGGTTTCGTCCATGCACGACAGAAGATTATCGTAATCAAGATACTAACCCTATTGCATGCCAAGACGAAGAAGCCGCTCGTGTTATTTCTACACGCGAGAAAAACAATAGCTCTGAAGACTTAATTGTGGAAGATGATACAGTTCCACAAGGTAATATCTATAAACTGAAGTTTGAGCGATTTAAGAAAAAGAAAACTAAATAAACGTTGAAATGCTATGCCTTCAAGCTTTTATCTAAATGAGTGTTAGCCTATTAGTAAATTTCACAATTAGCAATTGTTTATGTCTGTGCATTAGCGCTTGTTTTTACCAACACTATGCCTGCTTATGCGGGAATAGTTGGAACAAATGAAATATTGCAACTGCAATATACCGATCTGAAAAGAGCGAATTTATATAAATTTTGATCGAGCTGACGCACGTAACCTATTAGAGCAACAGTGTGTTACTGCTTAACAAGCGCATGAGCGTATAAATTTATTGACCGATGAAGAAGTCAGAATGCTTGCACAAAAATTTGAGGATTTGCCTGCAGCAGAGAGTATTAGTTGAGCAGCTGCTATTTTGATATTAGTGTTGCTTATAATTATTTTGGCGCTCCGCTAAATAAAACGTTATTCTTTGTGAAAGTTGCTTGCAAATCAAAGCAGGCTTTCGTATCAAAAATTTGAATGAGTAAATTTCAAAAGATTTGTATCTATTTTGATAATAGCTTTGCTAGTAATTAATTCAGCAATTTATTTATATATTTTTAGAGTGCAAGAAATAGATTTAGGTTTAATACCACGTGAGTTTACTTGCTGTGGTATACAAATAAATAGAAACAATCCTAGCTGTAGAGAAATAGTATCTCGATTGAAAGAAAATAAAGAAGGTTGGATTACGTCACTTGTAACCTTTTCACCAAAGCAAACTTATCAGGCAAATGCTTTCCATGTATATGTCTTGAAAAATCTAGTAGTGGTTTCTTACAAATCTGATTATGGATATTCTCAATTCATTAAAAAAGGTGAGCACCATCTTAGTAAGCAATGTCAATAATATTAGTTTTAGAATATATTCCAGATGACTGCTAACGACCCAAAGCGGACATTTAAGCAAACTAATAAATAGCTAGCAGGACATGACTTTGATCCGTGAAGCAACGAAACTGGATCGTGACAATATTCGCGAAGTACACATGCACGCCTTTGATAAAGACGAAGCAAAGAGCGTTGCAACGCTCGCGTCCAATCTTCTTAACGAAGAAACGAGTCCTAAAACTTTGACGAAGGTAGCCGTGATAGATGGGGCAGTGGTAGGCCATATAGCATTTAGTCCTGTAACTATTAATTCGAGTAAGAAATGGAAAGGCTATATCCTAGCGCCACTTGGTGTAATGCCTGAGTACCAGAAGCGCCGAATCGGATCGAAACTCATTGAAAATGGTATAGAGCTACTATCAAGAGAACGAGTCAACGTATTATTCGTTTATGGTGATCCGAATTACTACAGCAAATTCGGGTTCAATGAGAAGACTGCTGCGAGATACTTACCACCTTACAAGTTGCAGTATCCTTTTGGGTGGTTAGCACTCGCTCTTGACAAAGAAGGTTCTGCTGAACATACAGTAAAGGTATCGTGTGTGACTTCGTTGTGCGATCCAACACTATGGTAATTATGTTTCTTGAAAGTTATTTATGTCCGCTATTGGCCGAAAGGAGACATTTGATTGGAATTCTTCGCTTTAAATTTGTTCAATGATTGCTTCCGTCCTAAAGTGAAAATTCGTTCCTTCCATGCAAAAATACTCTAGTTTGGACCCATTGTATTAATTTGCCTTGTCATTAAATAAAAGATGCGTGAATTTATATTGATAAAGATTTTAAATAGTTTGTTATTACTTATGAGATTGACTAATCAAACGTTTTTTGAGCTACCGCGGCAATTACATCAAAGATTAAAAGCTTGTTATTTTGAATTCTCAAGATATTTTTTAGAGAAAATCTATAAAGATTGGAGGGATCAATGGAAGATCTAAGGCTGCACGATGCTGTGGTGTTTCTTGCAGCAGCAGGCCTAGTGATTCCTTTTGCGAAGCGACTAAATATAAGCCCAGTCCTAGGATTTATGCTAATCGGTTTGGCTGTAGGGCCGTATGGTCTTGCAATATTTGCTGAGCAGTACATTTGGTTGCGTCATTTATTAATTACAGATGTGTCGGGTGTTCGTGCGTTGGCAGAACTCGGTGTAGTTTTCCTACTGTTTATGATTGGACTAGAGGTGTCGATCGAGCGCCTTTGGAGAATGCGTTATTTAGTATTTGGTTTAGGCTCGACGCAGATCATAGTTACGGGAATAATCATAGGTGGCATCGCCTGGGCTTTTGGCAATTCTGTTGAAGCATCAGTCATACTTGGTAGCTGTCTTGCGCTATCCTCCACCGCGATCGTGGTGCAGTTACTGATAGAACACAGTCGCTTTGGTAGTACAGTTGGTCATGGCAGCTTTGCTGTCCTTCTTGCACAAGATCTTGCTGTAGTTCCTATCCTCTTTGTAGTCAGTACATTTGGTGCCCACGTAAGTGATTCTTTGATCTGGCCTATAAGCTTGGCATTTGGTGAGGCCTTCATTGCCGTTTTGATTATCCTTGTTATTGGCCGATTGTTGATTAGACCACTTTTTCGATTTGTAGGTATAGCAGATAGTCCAGAACTCTTTATGGCAGTGACCCTGTTGACGATCATTGCAACTGCTGTTGCCACTTATACTGTTGGGCTATCCGCTGCACTTGGAGCATTCCTTGCTGGGCTCCTACTGGCTGAAACCGAGTTTCGTCACGAAATTAAAATTAACATTGAACCATTCAAAGGATTGTTACTCGGTTTGTTTTTTATGTCTGTTGCAATGGGCATTAACCTATCTGAAATATTGGCTGAACCCGTATGGATTTTTCTATCTGTCATAGGTTTATTTGTCATTAAGTCACTAATAACAACAGGACTCGCACGTATGTACGGGTTTAGTTGGGCTCAGGCAACTGAGATGGGACTGCTTCTTGGCCAAGGTGGTGAATTCGCTTTCGTGGTTGTTGGTATGGCGCTAAGTCTCGCTATTCTGCCTGAATCCACGGCACAATTTATGCTTATTGTAGTTGGAGTGACGATGTTTCTTACACCATTGATAGCACGTCTCGCACATAGTGTAGGAGCTAAAATTGAAGCGCGTGCGCAATCAACGTGTGCACAAGAAGAAATCATTCCACACTTAGCTAATCATGTAATCATTGTAGGTTATGGGCGCACAGGTCAACTATTAGCAGCGCTGTGTGAGCAACAGAAAATTGAGCACATTGCACTAGACCTCGATGCGACACGTGTTGCTGAATTACGAGCGCAGGGTGCTCCAGTTTATCTAGGTGATGCGAGTCGCATCGCCATGTTACAGAAGATGGGTCTAAGCCATGCGGCAGTCCTTGCAGTTTGTACCGATGACCCTAATGCAACAGAACAAGTATTGCGGGCTGCACGTCGACTATCACCCAAAGTATCCATTGTCGTGCGAGTTCATGATAGTGCACATGCATCAAGTCTACTGAACCAAGGTGCCACAGAGGTTGTTCCCGAAGTATTGGAGTCGGGTCTTCAGCTTGGTCACGTGATGCTTGAAGAGATTGGTCTCTCGACTAATGTGGCACGCGATATTATTGATGCGCAACGTATTGAGACTATGCGTGCATTACACAAAAACGTCCCCGGGTTAAATCAATAAGATTATTCGGGTTTAATAAAGAGGTGCACTGTCTGAATCAAACAACGGCTTTTGGCTGAAAGTGGATATAGCAAGTAAAAATTTAAATGTAATTAGCTGAATGACTGTTATTGACCGAAAGTGGACATTCGTTTAAGTAAGAAATTAATCTGATCAAATCATCCATGATTTGGCACTTATTCGCACGGTCGCTAGCGACATGCAGATCTTTTTCAATCTTAAATCAAAATACCAATCTGCAATTAGCTGCTTATCCCACCCACGGCACTTGTGCATCCTGCACGTCGTTCATGTGTTCGTTATTTAACGCAAACCTCGTGGATAACATTTTGCAATAAATCAATTGTTGGATTGATCGAGTCTAAGGATAAGAATTCATTTTGCTGGTGAGCTTGATCGATAGAGCCTGGACCTAGCACCACTGTTTCCATGCCCATTAAATTAAAATAGGGACCTTCAGTTCCAAAAGCAACGGTTGCAGGATTTTTGTTGCTTAATTGTTTGGTGAGTTGAACTATTTTTGAGTTTTCATCTGTCTCAAAAGCAGGTGTTCCATCAAATAAAGATTTGAACTCGGTTTTTAATCCTAGCGGCTCAATTATTTTTGCAATTCGTTTGTGCAACTCATCACGTAAGGTTTCAATTTTCATTCCAGGTAATGGGCGTAGATCAATATGCAATTCACAATCACCGCATATGCGATTTGGGTTATCACCACCGTGAATATGCCCAAAGTTTAAGGTCGGAATGGGTACCACGAAATCATGATTGATGTATTTATTGGCTAGTTCTTGTTTGAATTGTTCTAGCTCATTTAACACTAGACGCATTCCATCAAGTGCATTATTGCCTAAACTGGGGTCGCTTGAGTGTCCTGGTTGGCCAATAATTTTTATTGCTTCTATCATCACACCTTTGTGTTGGTGTATGGGAGTTAAGTCTGTTGGTTCGCCAATAATGCAATATTTTCCGAGTGTTCGGCCTTTTGCGCAAAATGTTTCAACTAAGGTCTTCGCACCTTGCATGGTAGACTCTTCATCGGCGGTCGCAATAATAGTTAAACGTTGTTTAAATTTCTTATTGGTAAATTCTTTAGCAGCTTCAATAGCAATGGCTAGAAAAGATTTCATATCGGCTGTGCCTAAACCGTATATTTTGTTGTTTAGTTGTGTAGCTTTAAATGGATCTGTATTCCAGCCGGTTTGGTCAAAGTTCACCGTGTCAGTATGGCCTGATAACACTAAGCCATCATTGCCTTTTCCAATGGTGGCAATTAAATTTGATTTATTATTGCCAGAGTCATTTAGATTCGGAACAATTTCAGTTTGGAAACCTAGGTCATTTAGCCAAGTTGCGAGGCAGTTGATGACAGGCTGATTGCTGGTATCGATTTCAGTTTGTGTGCTGCTAACGGAGGGAAGGGCAATCAGCTGCTCGATCATTTCGAGCAGTTTTGGTGAGGCCTTCATAAGAAATTTAGTTTAAGCCATACCCTGGGCTATTTTGTAGATCAACTCTGCATCTAAGGCTATATCATTAGATTCAAATAATTTAGCAATACAAGCACGGTGTAGTTTAAGTTTTAGTGCACCAATACCAATGCCGCCAAATACTATTTTGCCGTTACGTTCAGTATTTTTATCCATCACGTTGATACCTTCAAAACCTAATACCTGTGAAGTACCTACATCTGCAATGAGTTCAAGAGTTGGATGATCTTGCCATTGTTTGGCATTAAGTAATTGTATTCCGGCCTTTGCAGCACCAAAAACGACATGAGCACCATCCATGGCAGTCTGAATAGAGTCGTCATCACTAGCTTGCATAGGGGTCATCTCTACACCAAAACGTTCGTGCATTTCATCACATGCTTCAACAGAGCGCGATTGTTTGCGAGAAGTAAGTCTCACCTTAGCACCACTGATGGCGAGTAGCACCGCGGCACGTTGCCCTACAGGACCTGTGCCTGCAAGCACGACTGCAGTTTTACCTTGTAAATTTGTTGCTTTGCTTAAAAGTGCAACTCCGGCAGCTGAAGTAGTATTGCAGCCATTGCTATCTAACATTACTGAGACACGAAAATTTTGAAAAAATTGATCGTGGACTAACTGAAAAAGTTTTTGCCCAGCAAATAAATCACTTCCACCCACAAAAATAGCGGTGTTCTTTTTGTCTTTTGGTGCACGAGTATAGATTGCACCTTCTACTAAGCCGCCACAATTTTCTTCATTAACGCCACCTAGTTGTGTTACATGATCAGCACCACCATCATAGGCAACTACAGAATCAAACACACTAGGAATAGGGTCAGTGTCAAAATGGTATAAAAGTTTTTTCATGGTTATTATTTTTAGTTTTTAAAAAGTAATTAGCCAGTACTGCCAATTCCCGCAGCTACACAGTTAATAGATAATAATAATGGTACTAGTACATCTTCTATGTTGCGGTGTTCTTCACTTGCATTGCGAAATTTCTTTACTAATTCTACTTGTTCAATGCCCACTTGGTTGAGTGATTCTACGCGTCGATAGAAGTGACGTTTGAAATTAGGGAAACGATCACAGAGTTGATCTTCACTAGTTATTTTTAATATATTTTTCGTTGTTAGCTCATATTCTCGCTTAATCTCAGAGAATATCTGAGTTCGATGTTCTTCGTTAGTTACTAGTTCGCAATATCTCTCTGCTACTTCCATATCTACTAACAACAATGTTTTTTCAGCACCATCTAAGATTAATCTAAATAATGAGTGCGTCTCATACATCTTATTAAGTAGTTCTGTGCCCAATTCGCCACGTATCTTGATAATTTGTTCAAGGCTACTGCCTACGCCATACCAGCCAGGCACTAATAATCGGTTTTGCGTCCATGCAAATACCCAAGGAATAGCACGTAAATCATCGAGTGACGCAGCACCAAAACGTCGTGCAGGACGCGAACCAATTTTCATCAATGTTAATTCTTCAACAGGGCTCGCTTGTTGGTAGAAGTCGACTAATCCTGGGTGTTCGATTAATTTTCGGTAAGCAACATAGGCTGTGCCTGAAAGTGCCTCAAGCGCTTCATCTAATTCTGGATTCGTTTGGTAAGCAGGGTCTTTGCCTGACATGAGTGAATGAGTAATGACACTGGATGCCAAAATCTCCATTTGTTCTTCAGCAAAACCGCGGTTGGCGTATTTATATGAAACCACTTCACCTTGTTCGGTAACTCGCATACGGCCATCAATAGTACCGACTGGTTGCGCTGCTATCGCGCGTCCACTAGGTGCACCACCGCGACTTACTGAACCACCGCGTCCATGAAAAAATGAGATCGGTACTTTATGTTTTTCACCAGCGGCATGTATTTCAGACTGAGCTTTGCTGATAATCCAGTTAGAAGTTAGAAAGCCACCGTCTTTATTGGAATCTGAATAACCCACCATAACTTCTTGTGAGCCACCAAATTTTTTTATTGTTCTTCGAACAAAAGCATATTCTAAAAGTTCTTCTAAAACGTCTGGTCCGTTTTCAAGGTCATCGATAGTTTCTAGTAATGGCACAATCATAATACGACATGCTTCAAGTCCATCAGAATCAGTAAACATGCCAACATATTTTGCTAATAGATATACGCCCAATACATCCGTTGCGGTTTGAGTCATGCTTAATACACACACACCGTAGGCTTTGGAGTCCAACATATTTTGAAAATATTTAACTTGTTCAAGCATCTTTAAGGTTGATTGAGCTTGCGCAGATAAATTGTCGAAACGTGGGATAACACGCAGTGGCTGCATTAACTGATCGACAATCCATTTATTCCATTTTTTTGATTTGAAGCCGGGTACGTCTAAGCGTGTCTTCTGATGTAATGCTTGCCAAATTTCTGCGAGTACACTATTAGTGACCGTCGTGTTTTCACGAATATCTAGACTGACCGTCCTAAATCCAAATGTGTCTACCATGTGTCGTAAGGGTCGCACGTCCGCATCACTTAAGTGCCCACATTTGGCATCTGCAAGCCCTTGCTCAAGTTGACTTAGATCCATAGATAAATCTGCCGCGCGAGGATAAGCAATTTTTGATTTGCTTGGGTCATTTAGATTCTTCAAGGTCGCATCAATTCTGGTTAACATGTAACGTAAGTATTGTCTAAATACTTCACCAGGATTACGTTGTGAATAGGCTTCTATTTCGCCCAATAAGACAAGTTTATCGTGTAAAACTTTTGTAAAGTTTTCTGATACGTCGACCGAATGATTAGCGATACTTAATTTTGCCCCAAGTTCGAAAATATCTTTACGATAACGTTTTAAACTGGCTTTAGCATTTGTTTGAATAGCTGACGCAGTCACTTTATGTGTGACATTTGGGTTTCCATCACGATCTCCTCCGATCCATGAGCCAAAGCGAAAAATAGGCGGCACATTAAATTCATAATGTGGGTAGGCTTGTTCTAATGCGCGATCCAGTTCAGTGTAAAGATCTTTTACGCCATCAAATAATGATTCAACAAAAAAGTGCAAACCCCAGGCCACTTCTTGTTCGACAGTAGGTTTTACCAGACGTATTTCACCAGTTAACCAAAGTAAATCGATTTCATTGCGTAGTTCATTGATTAAGTCATCTCTTTCTCTAGGTGTCCAGCGCTCTAATTCAAGTTGTTTAAGTGACACGTAAATTCGGCGATGAACTTCTAATACGGTTACACGTTTTGCTTCGGTGGGATGCGCAGTAATTACGGGGCAAATAAAGCTATTATCGAGTAATTTTTGAATTTCATCAGGTGAAATACCTTTTTGTGCCGCACTTGAAAATGCATAAGCAAATGTGCCAGGAACACGGTCACGATGATATTCTTTTTCAATCTGTCGTCGTTGTTGCACCATGGCATTTTGTTCAGCAATACTTAATAACTGAAACCAAATACCATATGTTTGTAGTACATAAAGAATTTTTGTGGCTGGGCAATCACGGATATCTTTTTTGCCGTCAAAATACGTTTCTATGTCAGGTTGGCGCGCACGAATAACACTCAACAACTGTTGATACATGAGCTCAACAAGTTCATCTTCATAGGAGGCAGCAGGATTGATAATCATGCTGCCTGCAGCAACTTTGGTCAATTGCGTCCAGGAAAGTGGTGAGTTGTCATTCATACAATTGTTAGTTTAGTAATTTTAAGCTGCGTATTGTAAAAGAGGCCCATTAGGACCTCTTCATAATAGGGCTGATTAAGCCATTTTGATATGACCGTATGGGCATAGATTAGCCATTTTTAGGCCATTCTATTGTTCTAAACGAGCTTATCTCTTGGGGTTTCGCCGGCTTCAAATGCGGCTAGATTCTCGAGTACTCGATTACCCATAGCAATGCGAGTTTCAGTAGTAGCGCTACCTAAGTGAGGTAGGAGCACAGCATTTTCAAGCTCTAAGAAGCGCTCATCTAATGCAGGCTCGCCTTCAAACACATCAAGTCCAGCACCTGCGATTACGCCATTTTTAAGTGCGTTAATCAGTGCATCATTATCAATCACATCTCCGCGTGCGGAGTTGATTAAAAACGCAGACGATTTCATTTTTGCAAGACTATCTTTGTTTAACAGATGGTATGTATCTTTGCCTCCAGGACAGTGAATAGAAACAAAATCAGATTGAGTTAATACCTCATCAATTGAATCCACTTGTTTTGCATTATACTTTTTAATTACTTCAGCCGGAGGTGGGTAAGGGTCAGAATAGATGATTTTCATACCAAAACCATGATGTGCACGTTGTGCCATGGCTTGCGCAATGCGACCCATGCCAATTAAACCTAATGTTTTGCCAGTTACTTTGGTGGCTAACAAGTGAGTAGGTCTCCAGCCAGTCCATGACTTGGAGCGTAATTCTCTTTCGCCTTCACTGGTACGACGTGCAACGGTTAGCATTAACGTCATTGCGATGTCTGCTGTGCAATCAGTCAATACTTCAGGTGTGTTTGTAACAGTTAATCCGCGTGCTTTCGCTGCATCTAAATCAATGTGATTAAAACCAACGCCAAAATTGCCGATGAATTTTGCACGTAACGGTTCTGCGCTTAATACTTCTGCATCTACTGGATCTGTTACTGTAGGTAAAAACGCATCACAGTTAGCCAATGCTTCTTTCATTTCATCTTTAGTCATGGCAACGTCTTTTTCATTCAACGTCACGTCATACTTTTCTTGTAACGTAGCTTGAACTTCTTCAGGCCATGCGCGTGAGACGATTACTTTTAATTTACTCATTTTTTTATTCTCCTACAGCTCTTGCCTAAGTAATGTCTTTCATGACTTTTGCCATGGTAGAGCCAAGTTCAGACGGATTTGGTGCGACTACAACACCGGCTTCTCGAAGCATTTCAACTTTTTCCGCAGCACTTTCGCCTTTGCCAGATACAATCGCTCCAGCATGACCCATACGACGACCCTTAGGAGCGGTCAATCCCGCAATGTAAGCTACAAGAGGTTTGGTCATATTTTCTTTAAAGTATTCAGCTGCTTCAGCTTCTTGCGGGCCACCGATTTCACCAATCATAAGCACTGCTTTAGTGTTTGGATCTGCTTCAAATAACTCAAGAATGTCACGGTGTGATGATCCGTTAATGGGATCGCCGCCTATACCAATACTAGAGCTGATGCCAATACCTTCAGCTTTCATCTGCGAAGCACCTTCATAACCGAGTGTTCCAGAGCGCGCTACGATCCCAACATTACCTTCTGCATAAATATGACCTGGCATAATACCTAATAAACATTTTCCTGGACTGATGCTACCTGCGCAGTTTGGACCGGTTAAGCGCATACGATCTTCTTTCTTGTAGCGAAACATGTAACGCTTAACACGCATCATGTCTTGAGCAGGGATACCATCCGTGATGCATACACACGTTTTTATACCTGAGTCTGCAGCTTCCATAACACCGTCAGCAGCGAACGCGCCAGGTACAAATACGATACTTGCGTCAGCAGCGGTATCTGCAACTGCGTCTTTCATTGTATTAAATACAGGCAAATCCATATGCTTTTGACCACCTTTACCTGGGGTAACACCACCTACAATTTTGGTGCCATATTCCATCATTTCTTCGGCGTGGAAAGTACCAATCTTTCCTGTAAAGCCCTGAACAAGAACTTTAGTATTTTCATCAATCATTATTGTCATTTTTTAGATCTCCTAAATCAGTGCATCAGCAATTTTTTTAAAATTATGTGCTAGAGCACTCCCTTAACTATTTGCTACGCGATTACGTTCTGCTACTGCTTTTTCGGCAGCTTCAGCAAGTGTGTCGGCAGTGATAATAGGTTGGCCACTGTCCTTTAGCATTTGCATGCCTTTCTCAACATTCGTTCCAGAGAGACGAACAACAACAGGAACCTTTACATCTAATTTTTCAAAAGCTTGTACAACTCCTTCTGCAATCCAGTCGCAACGGTTAATGCCTGCAAAGATATTTACCAAAATTGCTTTTACTTTTTCATCGTCTAGTACAAGTTTGAAAGCTTTTGCAACACGGTCAGGGGATGCTCCACCGCCAATATCTAAAAAGTTAGCCGGTTCGCCGTCTTTGTGTTTGATCATGTCCATGGTAGCCATAGCTAGACCTGCACCATTGATCATGCAGCCGATATCACCATCTAGGCCTACATAGCTTAAGCCACGATCAGATGCTGCAGTTTCGCGAGGATCTTCTTGTGACTTGTCACGTAGTTCTGCAATACGTGGGCGACGGAATAGAGCGTTGTCGTCAAAACCCATTTTTGCATCCAACGCAAGTACACGATCGTCTTTAGTGATTACCATTGGGTTGATTTCAACCATAGTTGCATCGAAATCACGAAATGCGCGGTAAGCGCCTTTGATTGTGTGAACAGCATGACTAATAAGTTCAGGTTTAATACCTAATGCGAAAGCAAGTTCGCGTGCTTGGAAATCACGTAAACCTACTGCCGGTTCAACTTCTAATTTGTGTATCGCTTCTGGTTTAGTTGCAGCTACTTCTTCAATATCCATACCACCTTCGGTTGAAGTAACGAATACAACACGCTGCTTATCGCGATCTAATACCAGTGCTAAATAAAGTTCTTTTTCAATGTCTGTAGCTTGTTCAACATAAAGTCGATATACCACTTTACCGGCTGGTCCGGTTTGATGAGTAACTAAGCGTTTGCCTAATAATTCATCCGCAGCATTCCAAATTTCTTCATCGTTTTTGCAGAGCTTGATGCCACCGGCTTTACCGCGTGCACCAGAGTGAATTTGTGCCTTGATGGCCCATTTGCTGCCACCAATTTCTTTAGCACGGTATACAGCTTGCTCAGGACTATATGCTAAGCCACCCTCAGCAATACCTACACCGCATTCAGATAAAATTTCTTTTGCTTGATACTCATGGATATCCACTTAAATTCCCTCCCGAGAAAATGATTCGTTTTTATTTTATTGGCTTAATCTTGCAGATTGCCATGTTGGTCGTTGATGATTTGCCAGACCAAACAACTTTTATAGCCTATTCTTTAGTCCGAGAACAAACTCCCTTGTTGGGTAATTGCTCACTTTATGAGCAATAGAATTCTAGAAATATGGAAAATAGACTAAGGAAGTGACAATAGTGCCCGCAATGCGGGCACTAAAAAACAACAAAAAAAGTTAGGGAATTCTAACTTTAAGATTTGGCAGCAATTGCCTCTGCCGCTCTAACCACGTTCTCGGCCATTTTTGCAGAAGCCGCATCGATCATTTTGCCATCTAATGTTGCTGCACCTTTACCTTCTTTAGCTGCTTTTTCGAGCTCTTCTAGAATTCGATGCGCTTTTGCAACTTCTTCTTCGGGTGGTGAAAATACCTCATTCGCTAATTCAATTTGTGACGGGTGGATGGCCCACTTACCTTCAATACCTAATGCAGCGCCCCGACGACATGCAAGTTGGTAACCTTCCGGATCTTTGATATCACCAAACGGACCATCAATAGGACGTAAGCCGTATGCACGACATGCTACAACCATGCGTGAAATAGCTGAATGCCACTGATCACCTGGATAATCAGGATTTAAGCCTCCAATGTTGACGGTACGTGCACGGTTACTTGCTGAGTAGTCAGCAACACCAAAGTGCAATGCTTCTAGGCGTGGGCTAGATTGTGCAATGGCTTCTACATTAGCCATACCAAGTGCTGTTTCAATTATTGCTTCTATGGCTATCTTGTTTTCAAACCCTTTCGCTTCTTCAATTTGAGTGAGTAGTGCATCCACCATGTATACGTCCGCTGGGTCACCAGCTTTTGGAATAAAAATCGTATCCAGCTTATTACCAGCTTGTTCAACAAGATCAATGACATCACGATACATGTAATGAGTATCAAGACCGTTAATACGCACTGCAATGGTTTTTCCTTTACCTGCCCAGTCGATATGATTTACGGCTTCGATTGCATTTTTGCGTGCTTGTACTTTGTCTCCGGGAGCAACGGCATCTTCTAAATCTAAAAATACGAAGTCTGCAGCGCAATCGGCTGATTTCTCAATCATTTTGACGCTGGATGCTGGAACAGCAAGTTCACATCGCTGAACTCTTTGTCTAGCCGGTTTGGGTTGTGTAAAACTCATAATATGTACCTTTTATTTATAATCTATTTTTAATTATCTATTTTTGTAGCTTTTTTCTTTGCTGGTGCCTTTTTCTTTGCAGGAACTTTTGGAGCAGCAAATTTTTTAATTTTCTTGCCGGTCTTGCGATAGTACTCACCAGCAGCAGCTACACCACTTCCTGGCTTGATCTTAATGCCTGCATCTAAAAGTGCCATTTCAACCGTTCCAAGGGCAGCCATCATGCGGGCTTCATTATTATCACCTAAGTGACCAATACGGAAAACCTTTCCAGCTACTTTAGATAAGCCAGCACCTAGCGAGATGTTGTATTTATGGTAAGCAATATGAATGACTTCATTGGCATTTTTGTTTTCAGGAACCAAAATTGCAGTAACGGTATCTGAATGCCATTTTGCAGATTTCGCACACGTCTTTAGACCCCATGCTTTCACCGCAAGACGCACACCTTCTGCTAAACGATGATGACGTTTAAATGTATTTTCTAAACCTTCTTGGAAGATTAAATCAATGGCTGCACGTAGGCCGCGCAACATAGGAACGGATGGTGTGTACGGGAAGAAACCGTCTTTGTTTGTGTTCAAGTGATCTTGAATATCTAAGAAGCAACGCGCACATTTTGCAGTTTTGCGTTTTGCTAATGCGCGTGGGCTGAAGGCTAGGATAGCCATGCCAGCTGGTAACATGAAACCTTTTTGAGAACCGCTCACTGCAACGTCAACACCCCATTGATCCATGCGGAAATCGATACTTGCAACAGAGCTTACACAGTCCACCATTAATAATGCAGGGTGCTTAATTTGTTTTAGCATTTTACCAACTGCAGCAATATCACTGGTAACACCAGTAGCCGTTTCGTTGTGGCAACAAACTACCGCTTTAATTTCGTGTTTCTTGTCCGCTTGTAGAATTTTCTTAAACTTATCAACCGGAACACCTTCGCCCCATGGGGTTTCTACTAAGTCAACTTCCAAACCAATGCGGCAAGCAAGTTCGTACCATAAATGACTGAACTGACCAAAACGTGTAGTTAAAATCTTGTCACCTGGCGACATGGTGTTCGCTAAGGCAATTTCCCAACCCGCTGTACCGGTTGCAGGAAATAAAAAACAAGTGCCTTTAGTTGTTTTGAAAATCTTCTTAACGTCTCTAAGAAGAGGCTTAACAAGTTCAGGAAAATCTGGTGCGCGGTGATCTTCCTGAGGAACGATCATTGCGTTTTGAACTGCTTGTGGAATGTGAGTTGGGCCGGGGCAGAATAAATAATTTCTTCCAGGATAAGACAGTTTTTGTCCAGGCATTACGAGAACCTTTATATGTGAGATCAATGTTTAAGTTAGAAGTAGCCCAGCTGCATATTGTTTTTATTCGAGTTGGCCGGTGCTGCCAATATATTTACACACAAACAAGTTGCGCGAAAAGTCAGGCATCTTGCCATAAGCCCTAAAGTGGCTCAAGCCATTTGCATATTACGAGTTGGGTATTATAGAGAAATTAATACGTTTTAAGTGTTATCTAGCATGAGATCGTCTAACTTTTACCTAAATTGCGTTTTGTAGCTTCGCCGCATACAAAGTGTTTTCAAGTAAACAGGCAACAGTCATTGGTCCTGTTCCTCCTGGCATAGGGGTGATCGCTCCAGCAACATCTTGCACCGCATCAAAATCTACATCGCCACGAATACCTGCATCTGTGCGTGTTACACCTACATCAATCACTGCGGCACCGGGCTTAATGTGTTCCTGTTTAATAAGATGTGCGATACCAGCAGCGGCAACTACGATATCTGCAGACTTAGTGTATTCACCTATATCACCACTACGTGAATGGGCCAAGGTTACCGTGGCATCTGTTCCTTTACGTCCTAATAACAAAACTTGTGGTAGTCCAACTAAAGTAGAACGACCGATCACCACTGCGTGTTTGCCACTAGTAGAAATTTCATAATGCTCAAGTATGCGCATCACGCCTAGAGGTGTGCAGGGTACTAAACCGGGTTCACCACGCATGAGTTTGCCAAGATTATTTTCACTTAAACCATCAACATCTTTTTCTGGTGGTAGTAGATCGATGATCCTGTGTGTGTCGATCTGCGTAGGTAATGGTAATTGAATCAGGATGCCATGAATATTCGGATCTTTTGCAAGCTTGGTAATTTCTTCACATGCCTTTGGCATGGAAATATCTCCAGCGAGTTCAACATGCTTGGAATGGATACCAATGGCTGCGGCACGTTTTTCTTTCATACCAACATAAAGTTTACTGGCAGGATCATTGCCAATTAAAACTGTGGCAAGGGTGAGGTTTGCATTTGGATTTTTGGAAAGCGTACTTGCAATGTTGGTCTGTATTTTTTCAGCAACCACATTGCCGTTCATTAGAATTGCGCCACCTGGAGTTTTCTCGAAAGCTGTAGTCATGAGAATATTATGCTTTAGAACATGCGTTTAGGATAGGTAGGTTCCTATAACAAGTTAAGTGAAAAAATAGTCTGAAACAAAAAAAGCCGCTAGAAGTAGCGGCTTTATGTATACAAGTGATGCTTATTTATTCTGCAGGTTGTTTACTAGGGTCTAGATAGATAAAGCTCTTGCCTAAACGCCCATTATAGTTACCAGCAGAAATCATAATCAGTCCTGGTGTATCCACAGAAGCTTTGATCGCAGCTTGTGTAGCATCAATGATAGGTTGCATACCTTGACCGTTCATGATGATTTCCATCACGCTGTTCACGCCTTCAGGTAATCCAGCTTCAACAGTAGGATCGTCTTGCAAGAGTGGGCAGAATTTTTCGTAAGTACTTGCAATGGTGAAGTCATAATTACTTCCAGCCTTAGAACCACTACCAGCGATTCCGCCGGGGAAAGTTGTGATCACGCCAGGCATAGGAAGGATAGCTTCAACACCTTTCTCTGCTGCAAGAAGTGCAGAATCTACGCTGTCGCCAAAGAACCAAAGGTTGCCACCCATAAGTCCATCCGTATAACCAAGACGACGGTCTAAAATGAATTCTCCTCCTAAAATCGGAATCCACCACATTTTACGACCAAAGCGTTCAATGCGTTTTTGATAACCGTTACCAAAGTACGCAACTTTGCGACCCATATGGTAATACTCTTCGGAATCAACCAAGTTAAAACATGAAGCAGTAGGACACGTCATTACGTTTTGACTGATGCGCACTAATGCAGATTTTTCTAATGCTTCTACACGATCTTTACGAAAACGAGGAACGTGTAATTGCACAATTGCACCAGGGCGGCCATCAGGTGTTTCAAAACTTTCGTCACCACCTGGACCTACATATCGATCCATACCGGCTTCACAATCGCATAAAATTGAGCTGGAAGCGTTACCAGTACATGCGTTGACTGCATGGTCTAACCATTTGCGATCACGTGCCGTGATTAAAAATTCGGTGTAGAGGCTTTTAAACGCTTCTGCATAAGTATCATCAATTTTTGCTGCCATGGATTATCCTCGTCCTTTGCCTTCGTATACGCCGGCTTCAGTTACGACTTTGTCCATGAACACATCATGAGGGGCAACAAGAATTTCATCAAATAATTGTGACTCATAACATAGCGCTACCAATGGACAATCAGGACGAAGTTGCTCAAGTAGTCGGTCATAGTAACCTTGACCATTACCCATGCGCCCGCCCATTTTATCAAAACCAGTACCTGGGACCATGATGATATCGATTTCTTCTGGAGTAACTTCTTTTTCAGGATTGCCCCATAATTCTTTTGGCGGCTCAAGAATATCCCATTTGCCGACAACCATTTCTTCTAAGCTTTCCATCCACCAAAGGCCAAGCTTATTTTCGCCATTTTCATCTTCAGTGCAATAAGGCACGATTATTTTCTTTTCGCCTTTTTTAACTTCTTCTAATAACTCATTTTTAGTACGTGTCTCAGAGCGGCAATCTATGTACCACATAGCAACCTTAGCTTTTTGGTATTCTGGAAGTGCCATGAAATTTGCAACGGCTTTTGCACTAACTTCCTCTTTGTTTTCTTGAGCAGCACGACGGTCGTATGCTTCACGACGCATTTTGTTTTTGCGCTCCATTACTTTTTCTAGTTCTTCGGGGGATAATAATGTCGCCATCGACAGCTCCTTAAAGTTTTAGTGATAATACTTAAGTGGTCATAATCAGAACGGGCAATCCTATCTACTTATTTCGCGCCTGACAATTTGTGCTTTATAGATAGATGCTTAAAGTGCTTTCTCAGACTAATCGGTGACTGCGCCTAGAGATGCAGAGGATACTTGCGCTGCATATTTTGCTAAAACCCCACGTTTATAACGGGGTTTTGGTGCGACCCATTTCTTTTTTCGCAGACTAAGTTCTTTTTTCGAAAGGGCCACATTAATTTCGCGTTTTTGTGCATCGATGGTTATTTGATCACCGTTTTTAATGAACGCGAGTGGTCCGCCTACTGCAGCTTCGGGCGTGATGTGTCCCACTACAAAGCCATGGCTGCCACCTGAGAAGCGGCCATCAGTAATGAGTGCAACATCTTTGCCAAGACCTTTACCCATGATTGCAGAAGTGGGCGACAACATTTCACGCATACCTGGTCCACCTTGTGGGCCTTCATAACGTATTACAATTACATCGCCTTTTTTCACGCTACCATTAAGAATTTTTTCTAAAGCTTTTTCTTCTGATGCAAATACACGAGCTTTACCGGTAAAGCTTAAACCTTCCTTGCCTGAGATTTTTGCTACCGCACCCTGTGGTGCTAAGTTGCCATAAAGTATGACTAAGTGACTGTCTTTTTTAATTGGGTCGTCAAAGCTATGTACGATATCTTGAGATTTTGGATAATGTTTAACGTTCTTTAAATTTTCAGCTAATGTTTTACCGGTTACAGTTAAGCAGTCTCCATGCAATAGCCCTTTGTCTAAAAGCATTTTCATTAGCGGTTGTATGCCGCCTATTTCGATTAGTTCCGACATCATGTATTTACCGCTTGGGCGTAGATCTGCAAGTACGGGAACTTTCTTGCCAACACGCGTGAACTCATCTATAGAAAGCTTCACGCCTATGGCATGCGCCATCGCTAGTAAATGTAATACTGCATTTGTTGAGCCTCCTAAGGCAATCAGCACTGTAATTGCATTCTGGAATGCTTTTTTAGTCATGATGTCTTTTGGCAAAATATTTTGCTTAACTAAATTCATCACAGCTTTGCCTGCCGCAATGCAATCATTTTTCTTATCATTTGAGATGGCATTTTGTGCGGAGCTATTAGGTAAACTCATACCTAAAGCTTCAATCGCTGAGGCCATAGTGTTTGCTGTGTACATACCACCACAAGACCCGGCACCAGGAATGGCTGTTGATTCGACTTGCTTTAATTCCTGGTCGTTTAGTTCGTGTTTAGCATGTTGTCCTACAGCTTCGAAAACTGAAACCACATCTATTTTAGTGTTCTTGTAATTGCCCGGCATGATGGTGCCGCCATAAACGAACACACAAGGGCGATTTAAGCGAGCTAAGGCAATTAAACATCCAGGCATGTTTTTGTCACAACCACCAATAGTGACGACGCCATCAAAACCTTCACATCCTGCTACGGTTTCAATTGAATCGGCAATCACTTCGCGAGATACCAATGAATACTTCATGCCCTCAGTGCCCATAGAAATACCATCGGAAATAGTAATGGTATTAAAGATTACTGCTTTGCCGCCAGCTTGGTTGGCGCCCTTTGCTGCTTCTTCAGCAAGTTTATTGATGTGCATATTGCATGGGGTAACCATGCTCCAGGTTGAAGCGATTCCAATTTGAGGTTTGTTAAAGTCTGCATCTTCAAATCCCACTGCACGTAACATTGCCCTGCTAGGTGTGCGCTCAACACCATCGACAACGATAGAGGAATATTTTCTGGTTTGTTTGTTTTTAGTTTGTTTGGTCACTTTCACACCATGCAGAGGTTTTTGAGCTACATAGTGTAGATGCAAACACTACTTGGTGTCAGCTTATGGGGTTAATTTTTTGTGGATGACTTTATTGCGCAGGGCAAGTAATTTTTAGGCATGATTTCAAGTTTGATTTGTTTTTTGATTGGCTGATTTCGCGCTGCGAATCGAGAAATTCAGGATTGTTGGAATCTAAAGAAATTGCACATTGAATTGAGCTTAATGATGACTGATAGCAGGACTGTCCTAGCAGGCTATAGGCGAGGTTGTTATAGATATCGGCTCGTTTTGGTTTTAACTCAAGTGCTCGCAAATAATATGAAGTGGCATTTTCAGGATTGCCAAGTGT
>CAJHXG010000252.1_pt1 | contig 20403 bp, 19 predicted proteins | sample 9198481 | NCBI WGS metagenome assembly CAJHXG01 (sample SAMEA7708348, study PRJEB35096) | sediment metagenome | biome: marine neritic benthic zone biome [ENVO:01000025]; feature: sediment [ENVO:00002007]; material: shallow marine sediment [ENVO:03000034] sea grass bed [ENVO_01000059] ... | reverse complement strand
CCTTCAGATGGATAACGTTCATCATGAAAGTTAGGATTCTTCTCCATCACCATACGCAAGTTTGGGTTGTTTTCCGTCAACATATATGGACCCGTACCGACCGGATACCAATTAAGAGAAATATTGCGTTCTTCCATTCCTTCTTGCGCATAAAATTTTTCTGCTTCCCAAGGCATCGGCGCAAAAAACGGCATCGCCATCCAATATATAAGTTGCGGATACTTGCCTTTAATGCGAATGCGATATGTGTAACGATCAACAACACTTACGCCAGCGAGTTTAATATCTCGTAAATCATGCCAACCTCCATTTGGGTTTGGATATTTTTCGCTTGCTTGTTTACGAAACTCATCAAACCCAACTATGTACTCACGCATTACACCTGCAATTGGTGAATGCAAATAAGGACTGGCAATTCTTTTTATTTGATACACATAATCTTCAGCAGTGAGTTCGCGCGTTCCGGTAGCCTCAAAATCGCTTAAGGTATGAATATCATCTAATTCATCTACTGTTAAATTTAAATATACTGATTCACCCTTTACATTTTTTGCAAATGCAGGATGCGGCTGAAACCTAATGCGTTGATCAATTTTAATTGTATATTCTGAATACTTAATGCTATCCAAAGCATCTTCATCAACCAGCACTTCGTTCTCGCCAAAATAACGAACTTCCGGCAAGCGACTCGCAGTAAGCGGAACTAATGTGTAGGGACGCAGTAAATAATGATATTGCAACGGCGGCTCATAAATTTGCGCAATGAATTGATATTCATTTGAACTGTAAGAGCTAACAGGATCTAAACGCTTAGGTCGCTCACTAAACGAGGAATAAATTACATTCTTCGTATCGCCTTCACCCTTACCTTCACTAGGATAAGGATTGTTCCATGCACCATCACTGCAAGCGTTAAGCAGAAACGCTACAAAAATAATGATTAGAATTGCGGAACGACTGTTCACGTGATGAGTTTATGATAATCTAACAAAGAAAGATTATTCTTCCCTTAAACATAAATTGAATGGCAGTATTATAGACTGTTTAGCGATAAATGTAGTTCAGTCTTAACTAATCTACTAGTATAACTTTTAACCTCTACGCAAAATAAAAACGGAATAAATCATGGGATTTTTAGCAGGAAAACGCGCCTTAATCGTCGGTATTGCAAGTAACCGTTCCATAGCCTGGGGCATCGCCGAAGCGATGAAACGAGAAGGTGCAGAACTGGCCTTTACCTATCAAAACGAAAAACTTAAAGGCCGAGTTGAAAAATTTGCAGCTGAATGTGACGCAGAAATCGTACTGCCCTGTGACTTGGGTGAAGATGAAGAGATAACCAACCTGTTCACCGAACTTGGCAAACAATGGGATAGCTTAGATATTCTAGTTCATTCAGCAGCTTTTGCCCCTAAAGAAGAACTAGCTGGTGATTTTGTAGACATGACCACCCGCGAAGGCTCAAAAATAGCTCACGACATCAGCAGCTACAGCCTCACCGCTCTCGCCAAGGCTGCCAGACCAATGATGAAAGGCACCAATGGCGCTATTGTCTCACTCACCTATATGGGCTCTGTTCGCGCTATGCCTAACTACAATGTCATGGGCCTCGCCAAAGCTAGTTTAGAAGCTAATATCCGTTATATGGCCTACGCTTTAGGCCCTGATGGTATTCGTGTCAACGGTATCTCCGCCGGCCCAATTCGGACCTTAGCAGCAGCTGGGATTGGTGATTTTAGAAAAATGCTCGACCACGTTGAAGAAAATGCCCCGCTACGCAAAAACGTTACCATTGAAGAAGTCGGCAACACGGCAGCATTTCTATGCTCCGATCTAGCCAGTGGAATAACAGGTGAGATTACCTACGTCGATGCTGGATTTAATATTGTCGGGATGTCTGGATACGGCCGTTAAGACAACGGAAATGCAGAAATTGCAGGAGCAAATTTCTGCCAGTTAACCAGCTTTGCAATTGATCATGTAGGAGTAGAGTACTCAACCTCACTACAAGTAGACGCTACATGACTATATCTAGCCGAACAAAAGCACCATGGCACCTTTGGGTAATCGGTACAATTGCTCTGTTGTGGAATGCAATGGGGGCAGTTGATTATTTCCTATCGCAAACTAAAAACGAAGCCTACATGAGCATGTTCACGCCTGAACAGCTGGAATTTTTTTATAGTTTCCCCTCATGGTCAGTAGCTTTGTGGGCCATAGCAGTTTGGGGAGGACTACTTGGATGTATTCTCTTATTGCTAAGAAACAAATTAGCAGCAAGCGTGTTTTTAGTTTCTTTGATATGCATGATAATCAACACTATCTATATCTATGCGTTTTCAAATGGTATGGAAGTAATGGGTGGTGCCTTTGAATTAGCTTTTAGCGCAGCCATCTTTTTAGTTGCAGTGTTTTTATTTTTTTATTCTAAAAATATGCAAGCGCAAAACATAATTACCTAAACAAAAATAGAGAAATTATACAGACTGCAGTGATATAAGAGGTAAAAGTAATACTGATCACTAGTTACTCTTCAAATCTGATCTTCAGGAGCATCCTCATCACATTTTTTACATTCAAGTTCATAGCCAAGCATGCTATCTCTACCCTTCGCGGTGAGCACCCATGGACGACTTACCATTGGAGGGTTATGTCTAACATGTTGAAAATGACCACAAACAAGTTCTGCAACCCAATAATTTTCATCGTCTTTATGATAGGTAACAATATTTTGCTTCATATACTAATAAATAAAGCCACCTTATTAATATTGCGAAATAATTAACTCGTGAGCCAACTCTCAGCTTCCGCCTCTTGATTAAGACCGAATGCTTTAATCTTAAGTCCGGGAATAAATGCACCCTCTATTTCACTGGCTTTCTTAACCCATTTTTTATCTGCTAACACAGCTGCGCGATCAAATTTCTTAATAAATCTGAATGCCTCAGGGAGGTGCGAAAGCTCTACACCAATGGCGCCTAATGTTGGAAGATCGAAGTCCCTAACACGATATAGCATTCGACCGTGCTCAATATCTTTAGCATTATTAAACAGCTCATCAAGTGCCGTTTTCATCTCATAACTATCGAGCTTTCCACCAAAATCAATATCTAGTCTATTGGGACCATTTTTTACTACTTCAAACATGTGTACTCCTTGTAACTATGCACTGAATTATATTGAGTAAAATATAACTTCCAAACAGAAGTAATCGTTGATCTAAATCAATGCTTAACGATAAAAAAATTAATCAGTTTAACTTCCATATTAGATACATATAATTTCTTTTAGTTCTGATCCAACCAAGCTGGCAAACCAGCTATTGAATCGATAATTGCGTCTGGATGAATTCCACTATCAATATCTGATGGTCGGAATTTTCCAGTACGCACAAGGACACCTTTAATTCCTGCATGCTGTGCACCTTGAACGTCTCCTAGAATATCATCACCAATCATAACTGCCTGTGAAGGTTCACAATGTAATATTCGCAGAGCTGCATTAAAAAATTGTGCTGATGGCTTGCCTAGCACAACAGCCTCACAATTTGCAGCATATTCTAATGCCTTAACAAATGGCCCAACATCTAGCTGCAAACCTTTTGCTGTTTTCCAGTAACGAGTCATTCCTAAGGCCACTAATTTAGGTTGGGGTTCCTCCATGAGAAAAGTGAATGCACGATTCAACTCTGAAAATGTCCACTCTTCACCTATATCACCTAAAACAACAGCAACTACAGAAATTTTTCCTTGTTTTAGTATGGGGATACTATTGAAATCTTCTCGAGTGCTGCTTGGAATAAATAATGCAGTTTCCCCTGTCACATTTTCTGAAAGCCATTCACATGCTGCAATCGGCGGAGTGAGTATTGATTGTTCGGATATATCAAAACCAAAACCACTTAACTTTTCAACAATTTTTCTTCGTGGACGTGAAGTGGTATTAGTAATAAATAAATGAGGAATAGATTGATTTTGAATCCATCTTATTGCTTCTAGTGCACCAGGTATAACCTTTGCGCCTTGGTAAAGCACACCATCAAGATCAATTAATAAAGCATGTTTCACAAATTAATACAGTGCCTTAACGCTCCACAAAAATTTTCTGCCGAATAAATAATATCCGCTTTGATTCATTAGCTGTCATTGATCTGTATCAATGCTTATTGATTTATATTTAAAGTAGACTAATATTTGAATATGGCAACCCATCACGCAAAACCTGGTGAAATCGTTGATCTGCAAACGTGGGCTGCGGATTTACCCAAAGAACACACTAAAGCTATCGCTAAAACTGACGAGATGGAATTAATTAGAATTGTTTTGCCTGCAGGCAAAGGAATTCCTAATCACAATGCACCAGGCCCCTTAACCATCCAATGCGTGTCAGGAAAGGTAGCCATTACTACAATGGGTACCACACAAGAACTCAATTACAATCAATTATTACACCTAATGTCTGCTGAACTTCACTCTTTAAAAGCGATAGAAGATTCTGTAGTTCTATTAACGATCATATTTAAAAAATAAATAGCAATAGTAAATACGGCACTTACATAGATCGTAAAAGGATGTATATATATTGATATATCAATTGAACTTTCTATTTCCACGCATCGGGGGTAATATATTTAGTAAATTTTATACCTATCAGTTTTTGGGCATTAACGTCTTCGCATTATTAATTCTGTGAATCAATGGTTCACACAATGGCATTAATTCGGTATCAATATATTGTTTTGATGGTTTATGTTTGTAAACGTATTTGTTTACAAGATCTACATACATCTGACAAATTGCAATTTCATTTTCATAATTTCTAACACTTCTTGAATACATCGCTGCTTTTTCAAAATGTTTTGGAGATGGAATATCTCCCTCTGATTCAGAGCGTGCAATTTCTTCTCTACAAGCAGTAACTGCTTGAAACAAATCCGATTCACTAACGTCAGTTACATCAATGGGTTCTTCTTTAAAGTTTTTACTTCTCGCGAAGATACTGCTTAGAGTAAAGCTGCTTTTCCGAATTAACGAGTTAATAAGTGTGTCTAAAACGTTCATTTATAAAGCGAAGAAAGTAATTGGCATATAGAACGATATTTTCCGCCAATTAAAAGAACGTGGATGATCAGAAACGACTAATGGTAGAAATTATGGTGTAATTGAATGCGGATTCATTAATTAATTGATGATTGATATTATTGAATATTCTACAAAGGTTAAGAACCTGCTAAAAGTGTGCTTATTTCTGCTGGTCGCCAGCAAAGATTTAATATTTTGGAATATGTGAGCTGAGTTTAGGCAGCCTTAATTTTAGCCTGGCCTTGTAAAATCATGCTCACCGCTTGGTCCGCTGATAATACGGGACAAACGATATTATTAATTCTTTCCATGGTTGATATGTCATTCTCCGGATTCTGACATGAGCATGCATCACCAATCACAATCGGAATATAACCCTCATCCCTTGCCGCACGTGCATTACCTTCAATGCACCAATCTAAATGTATACCACAAAGAACAATCGTCTTAATATCTGCCCTTTCTAACATTAATTTTAGAGGTGTTCCTACAAATGAGCTTTGGTGCGCATACTCAAAAAATTCTGTGTCTTCGGGACGTGAAATTTCTTTTAGTTCATCAACCAACTCTGCGTCCCATTTTTTAAATTCTGTAGATTTATTTTTTGAATCGAAAGCTTCACTCCAATAACCATATTGGGCTTTGTCCAATTCTGTCATTGGATAGTCTTCACGAAACACATCGTAACCAATCCAAAAGAACTTCATATCTGCTTCACGGCAAGCATTCGCAACCTTAATTGTGTTCTCTAGAGTACCACGCTCCCACTGTTTCTCTCCCCCTTGAACTCCCTCAGGCCTATACAGACTATTACACTGACTAATAGAAACAAATGCAGCCGGCTGAGCTAAAATATTAACAATGTCCAAGTTTTTCCACTGCTCTGGTAATTCAGGAACGATTGAAGACATAGCTGTTTTCCTATATTTAATTCTAACGATGTCTAAAATTTTAGCGGAAGTCTACTGCATAAAGTAATAAATAAAACAGCTTTTGCGGATTAACTAATTCTATTAAGTATTTATTACTAACGAAATATGTAGCGTGACAAAGAGATGCTAGCGATCAATCCAATTGCAGCAAATGAAGAAAGAAACATAAAAAAGTGTTGATGTCCTAGTAAGCCAGGCGAATTATCCATCAATAAACCTGCAATAAATAAGACAAATACATCTGGAGTAAAACCTATGACTGAAACTAGCCCAACTGCACTTCCTGTAATTGCGATTGGCATTTTCACTTCTTCATAAATCGCAAAATACAATCCGCGCAAACCAAATATTGCGACACACGTTACCAATACATTGCCTATAACAATCCATGAAATATTATGCATAGGAGTTGCAAATGCAAAATACATGTCGGCGGCAAGCAGCATTAAAAAACAAATCGAAAGCATCTTTACAACATGAAATCGATCTGCGAGCAGCCCAGCAGCTATTGCAGCAAAGGGACGAAGCCATGACCCCAAAGTAACTAGTTTTGCAGCTTCGATTTCACTATATCCATATACATCCACAGCAAATAATGTGTAGTTATCAAAACCTTTGTACCCAACATAAGCACATATAACAATTAAGGATTGAAGCCAAACGCTGGGATACGAAAAAACTTCCTTAATATTTATAGAAAAATTACTCCAACGTTTAACTGTAATTAATTCACGTTTACGTTTTGAAAATGAACCAAATGCAAACCAGATATATATACCAATTAAAGCCGTTACAAGCGTATAACCATAAATGACGTTACGAAAGACTTGAGTTTTCTCAACCAAAGTTGCGGTCTCATAACCCATAGGAAAAGAAAATTGAAAAACTGACACCGCAATTGAAGCCAACACAACCGCTAGTAAGCCACGCCCTCCTTCAAGAATGCCAAAAGCCAAGCCTTGCTCGTGGCTACCTCCCCATTCTCTCGTAGCGCGAATTAAAGCACCCCAAAAAAGAATGATAGTGGTAAAACCAAAAAACCCATACAACAAAACTAATTCAGGATAATCTGGCAAGGTTGCCATAAATAATCCACCCAATGCAGTCATCCATAACGATAAGGCGATTAACTTATGAACTGGATAGCGATCTGCGATAAACCCACCTGGAAAATAGCAAAGCATCGCCACAATTCCATAAATACCTTGTGCAGCACCTAGCTCAGTAGCCGAAAGATTAAACATCTCAAGCATAATCGGCCTAAAGAAGCGAGCAATGTGAAATGGCAGGGCAAAAATAGCTTCGCCTGCAAGGATGAGACCTAAAATTAAATAAATTCTATTTTGATTTAGCAATTAGAGATTCTTTAATGAAATTAAAGGGGTCAGACCTTTTATTTTTTCTAGGGTAAGTTACTGAATCTATATACAAATGTGATGAATGGGTTTGAGAAGCGCCGAGTGAATCACAATAGTAATTTTTATAAATTGATACGCTATTATTATACAATAACAAGGATGTTGTCTTATGAAATCATCAAGTTTTCGTGGATATAGCGAAGATTATTTTAAACATCTTCTCAAACACTACCGCATCACAAAAATCGATAATCATTGTTGTAAGTTGGTTAGTCGACGTACAAATATGACGTGGAAAATTGAAATTCTTCCATCTCATAAGCTCGAAGCATAATCTTTCAGTCACAGACAGGTTAATGCTACCAAAACAAATTAAACTTAATACATTTCATGGTATTCAATAATTGTATGAAACACTAATGATGGACAAATGTGGACCAAACTTTCTTTAAATTAAACAACAGCCCTTTCAAACAACCTAAGCTTGAAGAATCCCCTTCTCCCCTTCAGTCCTACCAATAATCACTGCCCCACATGAATCACTAAACACATTCACTGCAGTTCTGCACATATCCAACACTCTATCTACTGCCAAAATTAAACCAATTCCCTCCGCTGGTAAACCAATCGCCGCCAAAATGATGGCAATTGCCACTAAACTTGCAGATGGTATACCTGCGACACCTATCGACGTCATCAATGCAAGAATAACAATGGACACTTGTGTGCCGAGAGTTAAATCTAACCCATAGGCTTGAGCAATAAAGATTGCGGCCACACATTCATATAACGCGGTACCATCCATATTTACCGTTGCACCCAGTGGCAACACAAAACTGGTGACACGATTGGATACCCCTGCACGGTCTTCTACACAATCAATCGTCACAGGTAATGTTGCGGAAGATGATGCGGTAGAAAATGCAGTGAGTAATGCTGGTGCCATGGCTTGGTAATGTTTAAGCGGGCTTACCCCACCAATAAACTTTAATAACAATGGCATGACGATGACGATGTGTATGAGCAATGCAATGATGACAGTAAAGAAGAATGTAAGTAGTGGCCTGAACGCGTCAAACCCTGAGATGACCATAACTTTTGCAACCAATGCAAACACACCAATAGGTGCAAACTTCATGACTAAATCGGTGATCAACATCATGACGTCAAACACACCTTGCCAAAACGTTTGCAGAAATTTCTGAGTTTCTAGTTTTATCCTGGTCATGAAAAAACCAAACAACAAGCTAAAAAAGATCAGCCCTAACATTTGACCTTCTGATGCCGCTTTAACGATGTTAGTGGGTATCATGCGTAAGAAGATTCCTACGACATCACCCGCCGACTTACCTTCGACTTTCATCATCACTTCACTAGTATCTTCACTTAGACCGAGCATTTCTTTTGCAGGCTTGCCATCTACAATGCCTGGCTGAACAATGTTCACTACCGTTATACCAATTAAAATAGCAAACAAACTGGTGACTACGTAATACAAAAGCGTTTTACCGCCTAAACGACCGAAGGCATCGCTAGAACCTAAATTACTGACGCCCATAATGATGGAAGACACAATCAACGGCACAATGATCATCTTTAAGGCATTGAGAAATAGTTTGCCGACAAAGTCGAAAATAGAAACAATAGAGAGACCAAAGATACTGGTCTCTGGGCTGACTAACCAACCGATGAACACTGCCAGTAGCAATGCGATAAGAATTTGCCAATGAAGCTTAAGCTGCATGGGATGCAACTATACTAGAGAATGAAGCGTATTACCTACCAGTTTGAGTTCACAGAAAATTGCTCCTGGCATTTTCTGTATTTCCTACTTCCATGTCGGTCGTAGTTATAGATCTGGATCTGCAACTTGATCTTCAAAGATAATGACTTCGCCACCTTCTTGAATGGCATCGATCACTGCAGAGAATTCTCTACGACCGTAATTCACACGCTGAGTAAGTTGTTGATAAGTAGCATCGTCTAATTCTTCTGAACCAGGCGTTACTTTATTTAATTCAATCAGTGCAAAGCTGCCATCGGCTTGTGCTAAGCCATCGACTACGCGATCACCTTCTGCTGGTTTCGGCATTGAAAATGCGTGCTGGCTTAAACTCTGTGGCACGCGATTGTCATCACGGCGAATTGCGCCATGTGAAACTATTTCTAATGAATTTTCAGATGCTACGGATTCCATACTTGCGCCATTTTGCATCTTCACAAACAGGTTTCTACCTTGTTCGGATGTTTCTTGTGCAGCTTTACTTATGGTGACTAAGTTTTTAACTTCTTCTTTAACCACACTTAAAGGTTTTTGCTCGGATAGCTTATGTTCAAGCAAGCGGATGGCTATAACATGTCCATCTGCTACTTCAATTAAGTCACTATTTAAATTTTCAGTCAGCACATCCTCTGAATACGCTAAGGTTTTCACTTTGGGATAAGCAAAAATTCCGTCATTATTGGCTGCGGTTAAAAGGCCAGTTTGTTTAATTTCTAAATCAAAACTTTCTGATACCTCTAGCAAGTCATCGGGCTGCTCTACTAGTAAGTTTGCAATTTCATCTGCGACTTCGATAAAACGTTCTTGTGCTAATTGACCTTTACGCTCATTGATGATTTGCTCGCGCACATCTGCAAACGGTTTTTGCTCAGACGCTTGAATTTCATCTAGTTGTATAATTTGCACACCTTGTTCGGTACGTATCGGTTTACTGTAGCCGCCGATATCCAATGAGAACAAAGCATCTTCAAGTGCTTTGCTGGTGAAATCACCCGATGCGATGAATCCCATTTGTCCACCCTTTTGTGCAGAAAGGGTGTCTTCAGAATTCTTTTCAGCAAGTTCTGCAAAAGAAGCTCCACCTTCTAATTGTGTAATCATGCCTTCGGCTTTTTCTATTGCCATGTCCCACTCGATATCATCTGCGCCCAGTTCACTTGGCACTTTAAACATGATATGTCTTGCTTTGCGCAATTCTGGAGTTCGATAGCGCTCGCTTTGCGAATCGTAAATCGCTTCTGCATCTGCATCGCTAATACTGATGCTATCGGCTAGATCCTCTTCTTTTAATTCAACGTATGCGAGCTTGACTTGCTCTGGCGTTTTATAGGCTTGCTTATTGTCATTGTAATATGCATCGATTTCAGCATCGCTAACCATAATGGTTTCAGGCTTTACCATTACCAAAGCATATTTAAAATCACGTGTTTGTTCAGATATTTTTTGAAAACGTTGTAGCTCAGCTTTAGGAATAAACGATGACGAAGCTAAAGAGCTTTCGAACTGTCTTAATTTGTCTTGCTCGCGTAACTCATTTTCAAATTGTGCTTGATTATATCGCTGTGCCTCAAGTATTCGTTTGTACTGTTCTGGGTCAAACTTGCCGTCTTTTTGGAACTGTGGAATTTCTTGAATTCTTTTAATTAGGCTCGCATCACTAATTCTAAAGCCTGCATCACTTACTTCTTGGCGCAATAACTCGGTACGCACCATGTCTTGAATGACTTGTTTGCGCACAATGCTTTCGTCTGGATATTGCTGTTGATAATTTGCACCGAGAATGGATTGCAAAGTTTGTTTACGCTGCTGAACCTGTTGATTAAATTCAGGCAGTGTAATTTCATTGCCATTAATAGTAGCCACTGGTGCTGCACCGCCACCACCAAAGTATTCTTGTATGCCCCACATGGCAAAAGACAAAATCAGTAAGCCAATAATGATGTAAGCGACCCAACTGGTAGCTCTGTCTCTAATATCTTGTAGCATGATGGATGGTAATTTTCTGTGGCATTGAGTGTTTATGAACTAACAACTAACTCAAATGCGTTGTGATTGTTAAAACCTATTTCTTTTCAAAAATTTTACATCGTTGATTTTAACCAGTACTTATTTAGCACTGATCAATCTCTACCTTCTCTTACACAGCCGGGTTTAATGTAGAGTCGCTATTTATTTTTTGGGAATAAATGGCGGAGTGGACGGGATTCGAACCCGCGACCCCCGGCGTGACAGGCCGGTATTCTAACCAGCTGAACTACCACTCCGTCATAACTATGGTGGGTGCTGAGGGATTCGAACCCCCGACATCCGCCTTGTAAGGGCGACGCTCTACCAGCTGAGCTAAGCACCCCAAAAGGCGCGCTAGTTTACGGCATCCTTCAGGCCTTTGCCAGCCTTGAAGCTAGGCACTTTTGAAGCCTTAATTTGGATGGTTTCACCCGTACGAGGGTTACGTCCCTGACGAGCATTTCGTTGCTTCACTTGGAAGGTTCCGAAACCTACCAGAGAAACTGTGTCACCGCGCTGTAGAGCCGACGTGACGGAATCTATTACGGCGTCTAATGCTCGAGCGCCATCTGCTTTTGAAAGATTTGCCGCGTCTGCAACGGCTTCTGCTAGTTCAGATTTATTCATTGAGCCAAGCTCCCCTATATAGGTTGATACAACCGGTTGAGGCTGTACGTTGAATTAAGAATAAAAAAACAATTGTGTTCGCTAATCTCAGTATTACCACACGAGATTGATAGAAAGGACATTGTTGGTCGCAGTTTTTTGATGATCGCGTAGTGTTTAGATCATTGAACGCTGGTGTTATACCAAGCGCTTCCGAAGCAAGTCAACAAAGGATAGCCCTTTATTTTCAACAAATTTAGTGATTAATGCGCCTGTACTGGCTTATTTTTTGCTGAAGTTTTCTTGCCTTTAGATCGTATATTACCTAACGCATCTGCATCATCAAGTGGCTCTGGCATCTTTACCAGCGCTACTTGAAGTACTTCATCAATCCATTGAACTGGAATGATTTCAAGCTTTTGCTTGATATTGTTAGGAATCTCAGTTAAATCTTTTTCATTTTCCTTTGGAATCATCACGATCTTAATCCCACCACGATGAGCGGCTAAAAGTTTCTCTTTTAAGCCTCCAATTGGCAATACTTCGCCACGCAAAGTTATTTCACCTGTCATCGCCACATCGGCTCGAACGGGGATCTTTGTAAGGGCAGATACGATCGCGGTGGTCATACCAACACCGGCACTAGGACCGTCTTTCTTCACCGCACCTTCGGGTACGTGAATGTGAATATCCGCTTTCTCATAGAAATCAGGTTTGATACCTAATACCGAAGCACGACTTCGCACTACTGTGTGTGCAACTTGGATAGACTCCTGCATCACATCTTCTAATTGACCAGTACGACTGGTTTTACCTTTACCAGGAACCACTACGGCTTCGATGGTTAACAATTCACCACCCACCTCAGTCCAAGCCAAACCAGTTACTTGACCAATTTGATCATTCTCTTCGGCTAGACCATAGCGGAATCGTTTCACACCCAAGTATTTTTCTAAACTACGAGTTGTAATTGATAGCTTAGATTTATCTTTATTTTTGCCTTTCTTAAGTACAATTGATTTAACAACCTTACGACAAATTTTTGATATTTCTCGTTCTAAGTTACGCACTCCAGCTTCACGTGTGTAATAACGAATGATGTCGCGCACGGCAGTATCTGCAATATGAATTTCATTATCTTTAAGACCATTGGCTTTCATTGCCTTTGGCACTAGATATTTAATTGCGATATTTTTCTTCTCGTCTTCGGTGTAACCCGGCAAACGAATCACTTCCATACGATCCAATAATGGGCCTGGAATGTTCAAGGTGTTGGCCGTAGCCACGAACATGACATCCGATAAGTCGTAGTCGACTTCTAAATAGTGGTCGGCAAAAGTATGGTTCTGTTCTGGATCCAATACTTCTAACATGGCAGACGCAGGATCGCCACGGAAGTCTTGCGCCATCTTGTCGATCTCATCCAACAAAAAAAGTGGATTGCGAACTTCCACCTTAGACAGGTTCTGAATAATTTTGCCTGGCAAAGAACCAATATAGGTTCTACGATGGCCACGAATCTCAGCTTCATCACGCACACCACCTAATGACATACGCGAGAATTTACGATTGGTCGCACGTGCAATGGATTTACCAATTGAGGTTTTACCAACACCAGGAGGCCCTACCAAACATAAGATCGGGCCTTTAGATTTCTTCACCCGTTGTTGTACGGCTAAATATTCAAGTATGCGTTCTTTAACTTTATCTAGACCATAGTGATCTTCTTCTAAAATATCTTCCGCTGCAGCGAGGTCGTTGCGCACCTTAGATTTTTTCTTCCATGGCACACCCACTAACCAGTCGATGTAATTTCTTACCACGGTCGCTTCAGCAGACATTGGTGACATCATTTTTAATTTGTTTAATTCAGAGTCGGCTTTTTCTTTCGCTTCCTTCGACATGCCCGCTTTTTCAATTTTATCTGCAAGCTCGTCTACTTCATTTGGTGCTTCTTCTAACTCACCCAATTCTTTTTGAATGGCTTTCATTTGCTCATTCAAATAGTACTCGCGCTGAGATTTTTCCATCTGCTGCTTAACACGGCCGCGAATACGTTTTTCGATTTGCAATACGTCTAATTCACCTTCAATTAAACTAATAAGGTGTTCTAAACGCAGTTGTACAGTTCTGATTTCTAATACATGTTGCTTTTCATCAAGCTTTAACGACATGTGTGCAGCAATCGTATCGGCAAGCCTTGAAGGCTCATCAATTCCAGCTAAAGAAGTTAATACTTCAGGCGGAACTTTTTTATTAAGCTTTACATATTGCTCAAATAAACTCGTTACCGATCGCGCTAAAACTTCAAGCTCTTTTTCGTCTTCTGCTTCGCCACTTTCTAACAATGCAATTTGTGCACTGAAAAATTCATTGCCTTCTGAATAATTAATAACTTCGGCACGCTCAACTCCTTCTACAAGAACTTTAATTGTCCCATCTGGAAGTTTTAGTAATTGCAAAATCGTAGATAGCGTACCTATTTGATGAATTTCATCTATTTGTGGATCATCAATTTCTGCACTCTTTTGTGCGACTAACAATATTTGTTTGTTGTCCGACATCGCAGCATCAAGCGCTTGAATTGATTTATCTCGCCCTACAAATAAAGGAATAACCATGTGCGGATAAACCACTACATCACGTAGCGGCAGCACAGGTACGCTCTGGCTTGCATCGCCAGTTAAATCGTCTGATACATCCTTTGAAATTGAATCTTCACTCATATGTTATATATACCGTAGGTTAAATCTGTTAATTAAGCTTGAGGCGATTTAGTTAAAAATATCGATTAGCTATGCAGTTAAGAGATATCGGTTGGTAAATCAAAATATGGGTCTAATTTGATGTGAATTCAAGGCCAGTGGGGCTGACTGTACACATTAATAAGCTAAATAGAGATATTTTGCTCATTAATTAACCAATTAGTCGTCAGAGGCTGCCTTTTCGTACTCGGTGCCTTCATAGATTAGATAAGGCTTAGAATCACCAATAATCACGCCTTCATCCACCACCACTTTACTAATGCCGTCTTGCGAAGGTAAATCATACATAGTGTCTAAGAGCACATTCTCTAGAATGGTTCGCAAACCTCTAGCACCGGTTTTACGGTCCATAGCTTTACGTGCAACGGCATACAATGCATTTTCCCTAAACTCGATATCCACGCCTTCCATGTCGAACAAGCGCTTATATTGTTTAGTTATTGCATTTTTAGGTTCAGTAAGAATTCGCACTAAGGCTTCTTCATTTAGTTCTTCTAAGGTGGCTACTACAGGTAGACGACCCACGAATTCAGGAATCAAACCGTAACGAATTAAGTCTTCCGGCTCTACATTGTGCAAAATCTCGCCGATATTTTCTTTCTTCTCTTTACTACGTAGCTCAGCAGAGAATCCAATACCGCCCTTTTCAGTTCGGTCACGAATAACTTTATCCAAACCGGCAAACGCACCACCGCAGATAAATAAAATATTACTGGTATCGACTTGTAAAAATTCTTGTTGCGGATGTTTTCTGCCTCCTTGCGGAGGTACGGATGCAATTGTACCTTCAATAAGTTTTAGTAATGCTTGCTGCACGCCTTCACCAGAAACATCTCTAGTGATTGATGGGTTATCTGACTTACGCGAAATTTTGTCGATTTCATCTATGTAAACAATTCCAGTCTGAGCTTTGTCTACATCGTAATCACACTTTTGTAATAACTTTTGAATAATGTTCTCAACATCTTCACCAACATAACCTGCTTCGGTTAATGTTGTTGCATCTGCAATGGTGAATGGAACATTTAATAACCGCGCTAAGGTTTCAGCCAGTAATGTTTTACCCGAACCAGTTGGCCCTACTAAAAGAATATTACTCTTAGCAAGTTCAACTGCATTTTTACTTGCGTTCTTTGCGTCTAATCGTTTGTAGTGATTATAAACCGCAACTGACAATACTTTTTTAGCTCGATCTTGACCGATTACGTATTCATCTAGGATTGTATTGATTTCAACTGGCTTAGGAAGTTTAGTAGAACCAGCTGGTGCCTGATCCTGCATTTCCTCACGTATAATGTCGTTACATAGTTCGACACACTCGTCACATATGAATACCGACGGGCCGGCTATTAATTTGCGAACTTCATGTTGGCTTTTACCGCAGAAAGAGCAATACAGTAGCTTGCCACTTTCCTGATCCTTGGTTGTAATGTCGTCACTCATCGAGAATTACCGCACATCTTCTAATAATTTAAGATGCTGATATTTGAATTAAGTTCTATGTGGAAATTTATTATCCTAAAGATAATACGCTCTAGTTAAGCCAACTATACGCCTATTTTTAGAGTTTTGTAGTGCATTGAATCGCAAGTTTTTGAACAAAATATGAGCACTTTTACAACCCATTGATTCCGTATTGGTTCTTAGCCTACAAACGACAAGCTAAGTGCCTGATTTTTTTAGGTTGGAATATTGTTTGTCAGATTTTCTAACTGTCTGGATTTTCTTTGCGTTTATCTAGTACTTCATCAATTAACCCGTATTCTTTTGCGGTTACACTGTCCATGAAATTATCACGATCTGTATCTTCGCTAATACGCTCTACTGATTGACCAGTATGTTTTGCCAAAATGTTATTTAGCTCTTCACGAATTTTTAATATTTCACGCGCATGAATATCAATATCGGTTGCTTGACCCTGAAAACCACCAAGGGGTTGATGAATCATCATACGTGAATGCGGCAATGCATAACGTTTACCTGCTGCCCCACCTGCTAACAACAATGCACCCATACTCGCGGCCTGACCGATACACAACGTACTAATATCAGGATTAGTAAATTGCATGGTGTCGTAAATAGCCATGCCGGCAGTTACCGAACCACCAGGCGAATTGATATACACCGAAATATCTTTATCAGGATTTTCTGATTCTAAAAATAGCAATTGTGCAACAACAAGATTTGCCATTTGATCTTCAATAGGTCCAACAATAAATATTACTCGTTCTTTTAATAAACGCGAGTAGATATCATATGCGCGTTCACCACGTGCAGATTGTTCCACCACCATTGGTACAAGATTTAAAGCTTGTGTATGTTGTGCGCCTTTTTGCGAATCTGAGTAAGCCATATTAATTTCCTACAAATAATTAAACTTAGTAATTAAGTTTGTTTGTTAACAAATTCATCAAAACTGAATTTTTTAGATTTCTGCTTAGCTTCACCAAGCACATAGTCTACCACTTGCTGCTCCATAACCATCATTTCCACATTCGCCATTGCTTCACGGTTGTTGCGATAGTACTGCATAACTTCCTCGGGCTTGCCATAGCCTGCAGATATTACAGTTAGCTGCTGGGAAACCTTTTCTTGGTCTAATTTGATTTCTTTTTTCTGCACGATTTCACTAATAATCAGACCCAGTGAAATTCTTTTTTTCGCCTCTTCTTCAAACAAATTATCCGGCAGCACATCTGCGGGTAGCTTGGAGTTATCTGGCATTTGCATATTTTGCATTGTCTGTCCACGCAACGCTTCAATCTCTTGTTTCACTAACGCATTTGGCATGTCTACTTTAATTTCTTTAAACAAAGCATCCATTACACTATTCTTTTCAAATGCTTTTTTACGCTGCTCTAATTCTTGCGTCATGTTGTCGCTTAGTTGCTTGCGAAAAGCTTCAACCGTGCCTTCTTGTATGCCAAACTCTTTAATTAATTCTTCATTGAGCTCAGGCAATTCGCCCTCTTCTACTTTTGAAACTTCAATTTCAAAAGTTGCAACTTTCTCTGCAAGATCTTGCTGCATATAATCTTTTGGAAAAGTTACATCGAAAGACTTTTTGTCACCTTTTACAACACCAGTAAGTTGTTTCTCAAAATCAGGCAATAAATTATTAGAACCAATTACGGTTGGAAAATTATCTTGGCTGCCACCTTGAAATACTTCTCCATCTATTTTACCAACAAAATTCATGGTTACTTGATCACCTTGCTTAGCTTTGCGATCAACTTCAGTCCATTTCGTTTTCTGTTGAAGAAGTTTGTCTACAATGTCATCGATATCGCTTTCAGCCACTTCCACATCAGCTATCTCTATTTCAAACTTGCTTGTGTCAGCTAACTCTATTTCAGGATAGACTTCAAAGGTTGCTATATATTTTAAATCTTGATCGGTTTCTAAATTTACAGGCTCGATACTAGGAGCACCGGCAGGACGAAGTTTTTCTTGTATAACCGCTTCTTGATAACTCACTTGCATGGTTTCAGCAATAACTTCTTGAGATACTTTCTTACCGAATTGCTGCCGCACAACCCGCAAAGGAACTTTACCTGGACGAAAGCCAGACATTTTTACCTGCGTACTAAGATTTTTTAATTTAGCTTCGATAGCAGAAGTTACTTTTTCAGCTGGTACTTCTACCGTCATTTTGCGTTCTAAGCCTTCTGTTGTTTCTAGTGATACTTGCATGGGTTCTATTTAATTTATTGTTTTAATGATTATGGAAATTTTTGGGTATTTCAGTGGCTGTTATAGGAGCTCTATTTAGTTACTTGGTTGTACTTTTTTGGGCCAACTAGAGCCATTTTTAACTATTCAGTTAGTTCCGTTCAGTACCGTAGATATTCACATGCATATTTATTGTGCTTAACTATGGTGCGAAAGGGGAGACTCGAACTCCCACGGGTTGCCCCACTGGTACCTAAAACCAGCGCGTCTACCAATTCCGCCACTCTCGCTATATTTAACTAGGTATTTGACTCATCACAATGAGCCTCACTGAATTATAACCGAATTTAATTATCAGAAATGTAGCAACAACCATATATTCTGACGATATAATAAACTTATAATTCCTCTATGCCTGCACTTTTCATCTTTATTGCCTATTTTGCAATAGCACTTTTGAGTGGGGCTGCGATTTCATATCCTTTACATGTCTTTTTGGCAAACTGGTTCGAGCTAGATTTTGAACGCGTAGTCAGCCGCAGCGTTTTAATTGTGGCAATCATATTATTTATGGCGCTGTATAGAATACTCGGCTTCAGATCCTGGCGAGAAATTGGCTACAGCTCGGATAAGAAACAGTTCTTTAGCAATTTAACCAAGGGTATTAGCTTTGGCATTCTAATTATGTCTCCCGTGATAGTCGGATTATTGATCACCAAGAATCGCACGATCGATATGGACTGGGAGGTATCATTTCTCAATATTTTCAACTTAGTAATCGCCGCTTTAATCGCCGGCTTAATTATCGCCTTTATCGAGGAAACCCTGTTCCGAGGGGCGATGCTAAGTGCGATTAAAAAACGAAGCTCAGTTACCTTCGCAATCATAGTGACTAGTATAATTTATGCGCTAGTGCATTTTATTCAGCCCAATATCGAACTGGACCCGAATACTCTTAATTGGACCAGTGGCTTTATACTTTTAAAAGATGCTCTGCCAGGCTTAGCAGATATGAATCAAATTTTCGATTCGTTTATCGCTTTATTTTTGGCTGGTGTTTTACTTTCAATAGTGAGAATATTCACTAACCGAATTGCACTTTGCATTGGAATCCATGCTGGCTGGGTGATTGCAATAAAAGTCTTCAAGCGCGTAACGGATACCAACATATATTCTGACTATGCTTTTTTAACCGGGAGTTATGACAAAGTTATCGGTTATCTCGCTGCAGTATGTATCGCGATATTTATAATGTTGTTGATAAAATTACAAAATCAGAATAATTCACTTGGCTAGTGTTTTGTTTGATGCACTCGCTTCCAACCCACCAAATAACTATCTAGCAACCAAAAACGGTTATCAATATTGATATAAGCAATTTCACGTGCGTAGTTCTGTTGCCATTTAGTATTCGCATAATTCTGTTCCGCCACTTGAATGGTGTTTCTTTCTTCATCAATGGATACCACTACTGCCACATGCCCGGTACCTAGGTATTCTTTGCCGTAAATTAACAGGTCACCTCTTTGTGGCAAGGTTGCTGATCCATTTACTACTGAATCAAATTTGAGAGTTTGATTGCTATGTGGATTATTAACATGCGCTATTCCCCAAATATCAGCAGCTATATCTACATCTCCAAAAACAACACCTTGCTCTTTCAAAAGCCAACGTCTTGCATACTCAACACATTGCCATTTTATCCCTGTATAAACGTCCTCCAGATGATTCGGCTCAAAAATAACGCAGTCTGAATTACAATTTGAATATGCAGGCACACCTGCTGGTGATTTACCCAAAATATTCCCGTAACTAGACTTGCAGTTTGTACTGCATTCTTGTGAAAATTCCACAATGTCTTTAGACAGCGGATCTGCATATACATTGGTATTTACAAGCAAGCTTATAAGCAAGCAACCAAGAGCCCTGGTATACGTCCAGCTAGATAAAATTGTCATTTTAATTAAAATTTATTTTCAGATGTGTCATTACGAGCCTATTGCTAGCTTATAATTATAACTGGTGGCTGCAGTACTTAAACTTGGCAAATTGAATTTACTTCATGCAGTCTATCAATAAACTGATAAAATGGCTGATCAAAATAATGGCTCAATAATGAGCAAAATTTTTGAATTTTTGCTATAAATTAAAATTCGATAACCTTACATAAGTATATGGAGTGCGCGTGGGCCTTAAAGT
>CAJHXG010000270.1_pt1 | contig 20446 bp, 24 predicted proteins | sample 9198481 | NCBI WGS metagenome assembly CAJHXG01 (sample SAMEA7708348, study PRJEB35096) | sediment metagenome | biome: marine neritic benthic zone biome [ENVO:01000025]; feature: sediment [ENVO:00002007]; material: shallow marine sediment [ENVO:03000034] sea grass bed [ENVO_01000059] ... | reverse complement strand
TCTAGCGTTCCCACCATGCGTAATGTGTCTAACGGGAAATTTTCCAAAAATTCAGGTGTGCGATTAGGATCAGGCGAGATTTTTGAATTAGTTTTTCTAATATTCTGCACAATCTTGGCTTGAAATATCGAGGCATCAAAAGGGTTGCGTGCATTATTCGCTTGATATTTAAAACTTTGGTAAGGCTTCACCTCAGGAATAGGTTCGATGCCAGGTGGCTCACGTGATTTAACTTCTTCTACATAATCTTCTAAATCACGTCTATCTCTTCCGCAGCCTGATAATAGAGCTGTAATTGAGACAATCATTAAAACCCAAAGGATGATGTCTAGAGTATTAGCGCTAAGCTTTTTCATTCCTCATCCTCTTCGAGATAACGATAAGTTTTAGCGGTAGCAGTCATGGTCATGTCTTTGCTGTCGCCACTGTTAGGCGTAAGCGAAATGTTATGTAGTGTGACGATTCGAGGCAGAGCTGCGATTTCACTCGCAAAGGCTCCAAACTGATGGTAATCACCTTTTACTCTTAAGCTTATTGGCTTTTCTGCATAAAATTCTCTGCGAGACTCTGGATTTGGCTTGAATAGCTCAATTTCTAAACCACTAGCTAAGCCTGTTTGTGAAATATCAACAATAAGCGCTGGAATTTCTGTTTTGCTCGGTAATTGTCGTAGTAAAGTACCAAATGTACGACGCATTTCTTCTAGCTGTACTTTATACAGTTCTAAATTGGCTGCTTTTTCAGCCTTATTTTCAAAAGTGGTTTTAAGCTCAACTTCTTTCGCCTGTACTTTTTTCAGACCCTCAAGCTGGTTTTTGTGGTGTAACCAGTAACCCGCGAACAGAATAGCAATGCAGACTATTCCAATCAGCAATACTTTCACCCATAAAGGCGAAGTACCAATGTTGGCGAGGTTTACATTTTTTAATTCTGCAAAATCCATGTGTTATTTATTTTGTTCTTCAATGTTTGGATTAATTTGTTGTGCTGTCAGATTAAAACTGCTAATACGTGATAGTTCGGTATCTTTTGTTTCGATAACTCCTAAGCTTGGGCTAGCTAACCATTCAGAGTCTTCAATTTTGCGCATATAAGATGAAACACGGGCATTAGATTCAGCTTGACCTGATAACTGTAAACTACTGTCCGACTGCTTAAGGCTTGAAAGATGCACACCTTCTGGTAGTGTTTTTACTAATTCATCAAATAGATGCACTACTCCTGGCCGAGCAGCTTGTAAGTTTTGGATAACATCCATTCGATCAATTAAAGCTCGTCGAGTCGAATCTAGTTTTTTGATTTCTTCTATTCTTCCATCAAGTATTTTAATTTCATTTGTAAGATATTGGTTACGCTCTTCTTGATGGCTAATTCTGCCATTAATTTCAAAATGCGTTAGTAGCACGACTACCGCACATAATGCAGCTGCCATACCCATGAGCGTAAAAAATTCTTTTTGTTGTTCGCGTCTGCGTGTTTCGCGCCATGGGAGTAAATTAATTCTAGCCATTTTAGTCGAATGCCCTTAATGCGAGGCCACATGCAATCAACATAGACGGTGCATCTGCACCCAAAGTCTGCGGATTGATTTTGGAGCCCAGGGAAAGATGACTAAATGGATTGGCAATGGTGGTCTGAATACCTGTTTCATTAGCAATTCTTTCGTCTAAACCAGGAATAGCAGCACAGCCTCCAGCTAGTAATAAGTGGTCAACGGTTACGTTTTGGCTAGCTGAGTAATAGAATTGTAGAAAACGATTTGCTTGCTGTGCCGCAGTATTTTTAAACGGCTCTAATAAGTCGGATACATAATTCTCAGGTAAACCACCTTCTTTCTTAGCTAAACCTGCTTCCTCATAAGTCAGGCCATATTGATGCATGATTTCTTCAGTTAATTGTTTGCCGCCAAATGGCTGTTCACGTGTGTATACCATCTTATGGTCGTCTAAAACATTGAGACTAGTCATAGTAGCGCCGATGTCTAAGATGGCAACGGTTTTGTCACGACCTCTATTTTCAATTGTCTCGGTTAGAATGGGGAACACATTTTCAATTGCATAAGCCTCAACATCGATGACTATTGGTGTAAGTCCTGCAGCCTCGGCCGCAGCGACTCTCATATCTACATTTTCGCTACGTGACGCAGCAAGTAGTACATCAATGGTTTCTGGGTTTTCTGCAGTAGGGCCTAAAATGTCGAAATCTAGGTTTACTTCCTCTAACGCATAAGGGATGTACTGATCTGCTTCTAATTGAATTTGTCCCTCAAGATCTTCTTCACTTAGATTGGCGGGCATAGTGATGACTTTTGTAATCACTGCTGATCCAGCTACAGCCAAACAACAGTTTTTAGCCTTGGAACTAGACTTCTTAATTACTTGTCTAATTCTTTCACCCACCGCGTCTACATCTGAGATTACTTTTTCAGTGACAGCGTTTGAAGGTAGTGGCTCCACGCCATAATGGTCAACACGATAACCATTGCTGGTTTGTGAAAACTCCATGGCCTTTACGGATGAAGAGCTAATATCTAAGCCTACTACAGGGCCTTTATTTCTATTGAAAAACAGCACGTTGGTAATTAATTATTCAAATTTATTGATAGTTATGATTGGCTTATATATATCTATGTTAGAAACTGTCCGTAACTCTATATCAAATAGAGGGTTTCGCAAACTACTTGCTGAACCTATTAAATTAGGTTCTGATACCCTGCTCTTAAGATAACTCACTAGAGCAACGTTCATTGTAAGCATATGCCATTGTTTTTAAAGCTTTTACGACTAGTATTCATCGGAATTTTTGGGATCTCCGTCGCAGTGGGTATAATAGCTGTGGGCGCTTTTCTCTATTTCTCACCAGGTCTGCCTAGTGTTAGCACACTGAAAGACGTTGAATTACAGGTGCCCCTAAAGGTGTTTAGCCGTGATGGCAAGCTCATCGCAGTGTATGGCGAGAAGCGTCGTCAACCTTTACAGATCAAAGATTATCCGCAACCCGTCATCCAGGCATTTCTCGCAGCAGAGGATGACCGTTTTTATCAACATCCAGGGGTAGATTATCAAGGCTTAATTCGTGCTGCGATCGAAGTATTGCGTACCGGTGAGAAACGTCAGGGCGGTAGTACGATCACAATGCAACTTGCGAGAAACTTTTTCCTTGGTAATGAACGTACCTATGTGCGCAAATTGCGAGAAATTTTCCTGGCATTACAAATCGAACATGAGCTCAGTAAAGATGAAATTCTTGAGCTATATCTGAATAAAATCTATTTAGGTAACCGTGCATATGGTGTAGGAGCCGCTGCGGATGTGTATTACGGACTCAGTGTGGATGAATTATCCGTTTCTCAAGTAGCAATGATCGCAGGTCTGCCTAAGGCACCGTCACGTTTTAATCCAATAATTAATCCAGGTCGTGCGCTCGTGAGACGTAATTACGTATTGGGCAGAATGCGCCAATTGCGTTTTATCGATGATGAAACCTATCGCAATTCGGTTGAAGCTGAAGTCACGGCTTCACGTCATTATCCAAAAGTCGAAGTAGATGCGCCTTACATAGGTGAGATGGCACGTGCATTTATTGTTGACACATTTGGTACGACTGAGGCTTATAACAAAGGCTACCGGGTTTATACAACCATCGATACACGCTTACAGCAAGCTGCTAGGCAAGCACTAGTGAAGGGCTTGCGAGACTATGATAAACGCCATGGTTATCGTGGTGTTGAGTCTAGAGTTGAAAACATTTCGACTGAAACGGGTGAGATAGATACTGCCGTTTTGGATGAGGTTTTGAGCGAATCAATAGAGGTTGGTGGTTTGATTCCTGGTGTCGTTACGTCTGTAAGTAAAGATAATATTCAGGTATATATTGGCGCTGATCGTAGAGTTGCCATTGCTTTGAAAAGTGTCGATTGGGCACGACCATACCTAAATGAAAATGCCGTGGGTGAAGTTCCTAGCGACTTTAGTAAGATGTTTGCCATTGGTGATGTAATAAGGGTAGCTACTGAAGATTCCAAACAGTGGTCTTTAGCGCAAGTGCCTGAAGTATCAGGTGCCTTAATTTCGGTAGACCCACAAAATGGTGGTATTTTAGCACTAGTTGGAGGTTTTGATTACTACTACAGTAAATTCAATCGCGCGGTACAAGCCAGGCGCCAACCAGGTTCAAGTTTTAAACCTTTTATTTATTCTGCTGCGTTAGATTCTGGTTATACGCCCGCAAGCATCATTAACGATGCGCCAGTAGTATTTGAAGATGTGGCCTTAGAAGATACTTGGCGGCCACAAAATTACAGTGGTAAATTTTTCGGCCCAACACGTTTAAGAGTAGCGCTATTTAAATCGCGCAACATGGTTTCTATCCGCTTGCTTAATGACATGGGGCGTAGACACGCTATGCAACATGTTACTAAGTTTGGTTTTGACCGCGAGCGTCTACCTTATGATTTAACACTGGCATTAGGTTCAGGGGCAGTCACACCGCTTGAACTTGCAAAGGGTTATACCGTGTTTGCTAACGGTGGCTACCTAATTGAGCCTTACCTAATCGAGCGCATAGAGAGTGATAAGGGCGAGGTGTTATTTAGTGCTGATGCTTTATTGGTTTGCGAAACCGATTGTCAACAAATGCAGCAGCAAATTAGTAAAGAAGTAACCGCAGATAATACTGAGTCATCACCCTTATCAAGTGGCCCTAGATTTGCTAGTCGCGTGTTAGATAAAGAAAATGCCTACCAAATGGTAAGCATGATGCAAGATGTTATTAGACGAGGTACAGGTACTAAGGCAAAAGCTTTAGGTAGAAACGACTTGGCGGGTAAAACAGGCACTACCAATAAACAGCATGATGCCTGGTTTAGTGGATTTAATGGCGATGTGGTGGCAACTATATGGGTCGGATTTGACCAAGACAGACCATTAGGTAAGCGCGAGGTCGGTGGTACCGCAGCATTACCAATTTGGATGGATTACATGCGCGCAGCGCTTGATGGCAAAGCTGAAAATACCTTACAGGCGCCTGAAGGAATCGTTAGCATGCGTATCGACCCTAAGACTGGCTTACTTGTCGACCAAGACAGTAACCAGGGTATTCAAGAAACTTTTCGTGAGCAGTATATTCCGACCACGAGTGTTGAAGTAGACAATAATTTTACCTTTCAACAGCAAGGTGGAGAGCCTGCAGAGGTAATAGAAATTCCTGAGCAACTTTTTTAGCTCTATCAACTATCTTATCAATGTGTTTGTTATTATTTAACAGTGGCACCTAAAAACTCTGAAAGAAGTAAAACGGATCGATTAAGGCAAGCGCTTGCGCATGAAACGGCAAAACTTATTGTTGCTGAGGGAGTACGAGATTTTCATCGCGCTAAACTAAAAGCCAGCGAAAGACTAGGAAACTCTCAGCATGGTTCATTGCCGAGTAACTTTGAAATTGAGCAAGCGATCACTTCTTTTCAAAAAACGTTCATTCCAGATCATCAACAAAAACTAACTGCCGAGCGTTGTGTAGCTTTAATAATCATGGGTTGGTTACAGGATTATGCTCCATTTTTAGTCGGCCCGGTTTTGGAAGGTACTGCAGGGATAAACACACCGATAAGCATCCATGTTTCCTGCGATAGCGTAGAAGATATTATCGGGGTATTACAAAATAAAAGTATTGAACTGAAGTTTGCTGAGCGACGTTTAAAGCTAAATAACGAGTTTGTTTTTTTGCCAACGATAAGCTTCGAATATCAGGATCATGAGATCGATGTATTGGTATTTAGCTTACGTCAGCAACACCAGCTACCAAAAAGTAAAAGTCAGAATCGTAGTATGCAAAGAATCAATTTGAAGGGCTTAAAAGAATTGCTTGCTGATTAGTGATATGCAGGGCTGAATTCCTTAACCGCCTCGACTAGTACAGTTACTTTATTCGGGTCTACATATTGCTGAATACCATGACCTAAATTTAGAACATGGCCAGAGCCTTTGCCGAATTTGTGAAGCACTTTCTTAACTTCTTTTCTTATTTTTAGGTCGCTTCCATAGAGCACACAAGGATCTAAATTACCTTGCAAAGCAACTTTATCGCCAACTTGTGCACGCGCTGCATCAATTTCGGTCGTCCAGTCTAAGCCCAATGCGTCGCAGCCTGTAGCTGCCATTTCATTTAGCCAATTTCCGCCGCCCTTGGTAAATAAAACAATAGGCACATCATTAGCAGAAGTAATTTTCTTAAGTTCTCGAACAATTTTCTGCATAGGAGAGAGTGAATATTTCAGATAACATTCTTTAGATAACACGCCTCCCCAAGTATCAAAGATCATCACAGCCTGTGCGCCGGCACTTATTTGTGCGACCAAATAGTCCGTGACGGATTTGCTTAAAACATCTAATAGTTTTTTTAAGGTTTCAGGTTCTTTATATAGCATGCCCTTCACTTTGTGAAATTCTTTGCTGCCTTTACCTTCTACCATATAAGTTGCAAGTGTCCATGGGCTGCCAGAGAAGCCTATAAGAGGTACGCGACCATCGAGCTCTTTACGTATTAAGCTCACTGCATCGGTTACATAACCGAGTTCATTCACTGGTGATAAATTTGTTATGCGTTCCACATCAGCCATGCTGGTAATTGGCGACTTAAAACTAGGTCCTTCACCTTCACTAAATTGTAAACCAAGCCCTAGTGCATCGGGAATGGTTAGGATGTCAGAAAATAGTATTGCTGCATCAAAATCATAACGATCTAGTGGTTGCATAGTAACTTCACAAGCTAATTCAGGTGTTTTGCACAGAGTTAAGAAATTGCCGGCACGTTTTCTTGTCGCACGATATTCAGGGAGATAACGACCAGCTTGGCGCATAATCCACATCGGCGTACGCTCTACTTCTTTTCTAAGTAGCGCGCGAATTAAAAGATCGTTTTTCAGAAGAGACATAAGTATGTGAAACCTGTACGGAATAAGCCTAGTAGATTAACTAGGTTACCATATCAATGTTAATTTAGAATTTGTTAAACGATGTTTAAAACTAGCTTAACCTGGCCCAACCTTAGGCCAAAGTTATGCAAGCGCTGATTTAATTTTTGCACTCACCGCGCCCATATCTGCGCGACCAGCAAGTTTGGGTTTTAAAATGCCCATCACTTTACCCATATCTTTTATACTAGATGCTCCGGACTCGGTCATGGCTCCTGCGATCAATTTATCGATTTCATCATCGCTAAGTGCAGCAGGCAAGTATTCACTAATGACTACTAGTTCCTGCTCTTCTTTGTCGACTAAATCTTTTCTACCGGCTTGCTCAAATTGACTGATCGATTCACGACGTTGTTTTTGCATTTTTGTTAGTGATGCAATGATGTCGTCATCACTTTGTTCTTCACGAGTATCAACCTCTTGTTGCTTAACAGCAGATAGGATCAAACGAATAGTTTGTAGGCGAGACTTATCGCCACTGCGCATTGCAGTTTTCATGTCTTCAGTAAGTTTAGTCTTGAGTTCAGACACCGAAAAGGTGTTGGAATTTAGTAAAGGCGGCGACGACGCAAACTGGTTCGAGCTACGCGCTTAAGGTTACGCTTAACTGCAGCAGCAGCTTTACGCTTGCGGATTTCGGTAGGTTTCTCATAAGCCTCACGACGACGTACTTCTGTGACTGTTCCCGCTTTTTCGCATGAGCGGCGGAAACGTCTCAAGGCAAAATCAAAGGGCTCGTTTTCTTTTACACGTACACCAGGCATATGATTATTTAGAGTTATTACTCAATTGAAAATTGAGCCGCGATTATACAGACGAGGCCCCGAATATCAAACTAGCCATAACGTTGGTGTGAGGCATATAACCTTGCAGATTATAGGTATATAGATGATTGTATAGATGGAGGATATACCTAGACTGATAAATCACGTGATAATGCTGATATGCGTGTACTAGGAATTGAAAGCTCTTGTGATGAAACTGCGGTGGCAATTATCAGTGATTCTGATGGCTTGTTGGCGAATAAACTCTACTCACAAATTGAGCTACACAGCCCATACGGCGGTGTAGTTCCTGAGTTGGCATCGCGTGACCACATACGTAAACTAGGTCCATTAGTACAAGAAGCTTTGCATGATGCCAATCTTGAGCTAGCTAAAGATATCGATGCCATTGCGTATACCTCTGGTCCAGGGCTGATGGGGGCGCTAATGGTAGGAGCAGGTTTTGCGCGTAGCTTGGCGTGGTCAATCAATAAACCCGCTATTTCGATTCACCATATGGAAGCTCACCTCTTAGCGCCGTTGATTGAGAGTATTTCCCCAGAATTTCCCTACGTGGCTCTTTTGGTTTCTGGTGGCCATACCTTGATTGTAAAAATTGATGCGATCGGTAGCTATAGAATTTTAGGCGAGAGTATTGATGATGCTGTGGGAGAGGCTTTTGATAAAACCGCTCAATTGCTGGGATTGCCATACCCAGGTGGTCCGCAAATTCAGCAACTGGCGAAACATGGAAATGCAAAACGCTTCAACTTCCCAAGGCCTATGACTGATCGGCCTGGACTAGATTTTAGTTTTAGTGGATTAAAAACTCACGTGCTCAACACACTAAAAGAATTGCGAGGGAATCAACAGCATTCCATTGATGAGCAAACACGCGCTGATGTGGCTTGCGCATTTGAAGATGCTGTAGTCGATACCTTAAGGATTAAATCAGTACGTGCATTAGAGCAAAGCAATGCTAAAACTTTAGTAGTTGCAGGAGGTGTGGGTGCAAATAAAAAATTACGCCAGCAGTTAAAAGGAAAATTAGCTAAGAAAGGAATGGAAGTATTTTATCCTGCACCAGAGTTTTGTACCGACAATGCGGCGATGGTGGCGCAGCTTGGCTTATTGCATTTACAAAACATAGCACAGGGTGAGAAACCGCAGGGATTGCAAATTAAAGTGCGCCCGCGTTGGTCATTAGAGTCTATATGACTAGCAGAAGTATAATTTTAAGCAAGCGGCTTTTTTAAAGTACTTCATTTTTTATTAATCAGGGTTCCCCTATTTTGGTTTCATCACCTGAAAGTAGGTTTCGCATATTGCTGCGGTGTCTCCAGAAAACAAACAAAGTAATAATAGCCAAGGAGATGAATATCCAAATATTCTCGGTCCAAAACCAACTAATAACTAAAATCAGCAAGGTCGCAACTAAAGCAGCAAGTGATGAATAGCGAAATAAAAGTGCTGTGAATAGCCAAAAAGCAATCCAAATAGCACCAAGCAACCAATCAAAACCAAGTAGAACACCTAAAGTTGTAGCAACGCCTTTACCGCCTTTAAAGCCGTAATAAAGCGGATACATATGTCCGAGCAGTGCAGCTATTCCGGTTGCTGCAACAAGAGGTGCGTTTGCAGTGAATAAGTCCACTGCTAACACGGGTATTAAACCTTTGAGAAGATCACCTGCTAAGGTGATTGCTGCAGCTAATTTGCTGCCAGTGCGTAAAATATTCGTCGCACCTGGATTACCAGAACCTAAATCACGCGGGTCCGGTAAACTGAATGCTTTACTTACAATGATTGCGCTATTGATAGATCCTAGCAGATACGCGCCGACAACCATTAGTATTTGAGCTGGAAGAGTGTCCATAAGTACGATGTCTAAATTACATGTTTCAAAGTTTGGCCAAGCTAGCAATGCGCCAGTATTGGCATTGTTGCATGGATGGGGTTCGAGTTCGAAAATTTGGCAACCATGTCTCACTGAGCTTTGCAAAGAATTTCAACTTTGGTGTGTTGATTTGCCAGGACACGGCGAAAGTCATGACATAGTGTGGGATGAAAGTGTACACCAGGGTTTAGAGTTGTTGGCTAATACTTTGCCACCGCAATGTTTGCTAATTGGTTGGTCATTAGGTGGTTTGCTGGCACAGTTATTTGCAATGCAGTACACGCAGCGAGTACAGGGTCTGATGCTAGTTGCTAGCACGCCCAAGTTCGTTGCTAGCAATGATTGGCCGCATGCTATGCCAGTAAGTACTTTCCAATATTTTGTAAAACAGTATGACGCCTCGCCGCAAGAGACTATGAAAGAGTTTGTTGCCCTGCAGGTATTACATGGCAGATCGTTAAAAAAAATTATGCAAGAGCTAGAACATGCATCCTCAGGCCAACCGCTAGAAAAAATTCGTTGGGGTTTAAAGTGGCTGCTAAAAATAGACTTACGCGAAGCATTCCTATCAAAAGATCTGCCAACAGTTTTATTTCATGGAGAAAATGATCAGGTTTCGTCTGTACATGCTGCTGAACAGACAGCTGAAATCTGGGAGCATACGCAGTTATTTAAAATACCACAGGCTGCTCATGTGCCTTTTTTATCGCATTCTGAGCAGTTTATTGATCAAGTAAAAATCATGCTTGGCCAAATAGAAAACGAAAATAATGCTAAATAAAAAACGTATTAGTAAAGATTTTTCAAATGCTGCAGATACCTATGATGCAGCTGCTATTGTTCAACAAGAGATTTGTGATCGTGCATTAGAACGATTACAAATGTTAAAGCTGGAGCCAAGCACAATATTAGATATTGGTTCGGGAACCGGAAAAAGCGTGCGAGGTTTACAGATCCAGTTTCCTAAAAGCCATGTGATTGCAAGTGATGTAGCCATGCCCATGTTGATGTATCTGAATCAAATGCAAGTGTCCTTAAAACACAAAGCATCAATAGTTTGTTGTGATGCAGAAAAGTTGTCGATTAAAGATGAGTCTGTTGATCTGATATTTTCCACTTCTACTTTTCAGTGGTGTGAAGATTTAAATCTAGTATTCACAGAATGTTTACGTATTTTGAAACCTGATGGCGTTTTGGTATTTACCTCTTTTGGTCCTGATACGCTGAAAGAATTACGTCAAAGCTGGGCGTGTGTTGATCAGCAAGATCATGTCCATCAATTTATCGATATGCACTACATCGGTGATTTGTTATTAGCAAACAATTATACAGACCCAGTAGTCGATATGGAGCTGATTACCATTGAGTATCAACATGTTAGGCAATTATTGAAAGATCTAAAAGATACAGGTAGTCGTAGCAAATTTGATATCGAAGAGAATAATTTTTCTAGCGGTTTGATGGGGAAGAATAAATTCCAGCAATTTGAAGTAGCATATGAAAGTCATCGACAAAATAATGGTTTATTGCCGGCAAGTTACGAGATTATTTATGGCTATGCAAGGAAGTTATCTTTAACAAATGATAAAATGCCTGCAAGTGAAGTTCGAATTCCAATTAGTCAGATTAAATAGCTTCATATAAATTTTCTAAGGTAATTATGTCGGTCAAAAAATAAAAGCAAAGTTAATAATTATTGTTAATGGCAACATAAGGCATCATTTGTAGAGTACAGGTACCCCTATTGCCCTGATTGTATGGGAATGACATTTTCTAATGGAGGGATACAATTACACATATTAATATTGCCTAATATAATACTAATCAACCTAAGAATTACAGGATTTAGGTTCGCGAAAAAAAGGGATTTATACTTTGACCACTGTTACTGATATAGATCAAGAGCCATCGACGCCGTTGCAGTTTATAGTACGGCGTAATCAATCTCTTTCTTGGCGTGGAAATAAGCTCTTTATTTATTTTATGGCTGCCATAACGTTTGGCATAGCAAGTCTGTTTGCTTTACAAGGGTTATGGCTAATTCTGCCGTTTGCAGGATTGGAGATATTAGCGCTTACGCTTGGTTTATATATGTGCAGCTTGCGATGTCGTGATCAAGAGGTTGTCACAATAGATGATGATTTAGTAATCGTTGAAAAGGGAAGACAAAAACCTAGTCAAGCATGGCAATTTGAACGAGCTTGGGTCAATTTGGAGTTAGTTAAATCTCCTTTACGAGGTCACCCAAGTAAATTGCTGATTCGTTCTAAAGGTAAAGAAACTGAAATAGGAAGATGTTTAACTAATGATGAGCGCAAAAGTTTGTCGGATTCATTGGCAAAAGCATTACATACAATACTTATAGATAGTTAGTTTTATTGGTAGGAAAAATAAATGAAACAAAAATACTTGGTGCGTTCAATCAATTCATTATTGGTCTTGGCGATAATCGCTTCTCAAAATGTATGGGCCGAAATCCAGCCCTACAATATGACTGAAGGCGTGACGGGTATCAGTAAACAAGTATTCGACTTGCACATGCTTATTTTTTACATCAGTTGTGTAATTGGCGTACTGGTTTTTGGTGTCATGGCAGTTTCATTATTTAGACATCGCAAATCTAAAGGAGTAACCCCTTCAAAGTTTCATGAAAGCACTTCCTTAGAGTTTCTTTGGACAGCCGTTCCATTTGTAATTTTAATTGGTATTTCTATTCCAGCGGCAAAGGTCCTGATTGCCATGGAAGACACCAGTGGCGCGGATATGACCATCAAAGTTACAGGTTATCAGTGGATGTGGCGTTATGAATATGTTGATCACGATATCGATTTTTATAGCATTTTAAAAACTTCTCGTGATGAAATTTATAACCGTACAGAAAAAAACGAGAACTACTTACAAGAAGTTGATAATGAATTAGTTTTACCAACCAATCGAAAAATTCGCATCTTAATTACTTCGAGTGATGTGATACATGCGTGGTGGGTTCCAGATTTAGCAATTAAGAAAGATGCCATCCCAGGCTACATTAACCAAGTATGGACAGTTATAGATAAGCCAGGAGTTTATCGAGGTAAATGTGCTGAGTTATGCGGTCGTGACCATGGCTTTATGCCGGTAGTAGTGCGCGCACTTTCACCCGAAGATTACGATGCGTGGATTGCTGAGCAAGCTAGTCCGAAAAATATTGCAGCAGTAGCAAATTAATGTAATTCAATTAAACAGTTTAATTAAAAAGTTTATATAGTTAGGGAGTTTTAGATATGTCTACCATGGCAGCAGACGATCATCACGACGAGCATCATCCATCCGGCATGATGCGTTGGATCACGACTACTAATCATAAAGACATTGGTACTTTATATTTGTGGTTCTCGTTTATCATGTTCTTCATTGGTGGAGTCATGGCGTTGATCATTCGTACAGAACTGTTTCAGCCTGGCATGCAGTTTGTAGATCCGCAATTTTTTAATTCCATGACTACTATGCACGCTATCATCATGATCTTTGGTGTGGTGATGCCGGCCTTTACGGGTCTTGCAAACTGGTTGATTCCAATGATGATTGGCGGTACAGACATGGCACTGCCACGTATGAATAATTGGAGTTTTTGGATTCTGCCATTTGCTTTTGCCATGATGTTGTCTACATTGTTTATGGATGGCGGTGGGCCTGCAGGTGGCTGGACACTTTATCCACCATTATCCTTGCAAACCGGTGATGCGTTGCCATTTGTAATTTTCGCGATTCACTTCATGGGCATGTCTTCGATCATGGGTGCGATCAACGTGGTGGCGACCATTCTTAATATGCGCGCCCCGGGTATGACTTTAATGCGCATGCCATTATTTGTATGGACCTGGTTGATTACAGCTTATTTGTTAATCGCAGTAATGCCAGTGTTAGCCGGTGGTGTAACCATGTTATTAACCGACAAGTTTTTTGGCACTAGCTTCTTTAATGCAGCGGGTGGCGGTGATCCGGTATTGTTCCAGCATATCTTCTGGTTTTTTGGTCATCCTGAAGTGTACATTTTGATTCTGCCTTCTTTCGGTGTGATCTCCAGCATTATCCCGACCTTTGCGCGTAAACCACTATTTGGCTATTCGTCTATGGTGTATGCAACGGCATCGATTGCGTTCTTATCCTTCATTGTATGGGCACACCATATGTTCACCGTAGGTATGCCGCTGGCAGGTGAACTGTTCTTCATGTTCGCCACTATGCTGATCGCGGTGCCAACAGGCGTGAAAGTGTTTAACTGGGTTTCCACTATGTGGCGCGGTGCAATGACATTTGAAACACCGATGTTGTTTTCAATTGCGTTTATTATCCTTTTCACCATTGGTGGATTCTCAGGTTTAATGCTTGCGATCACACCTGCTGATTTCCAATACCATGATACTTACTTTGTGGTCGCTCACTTTCACTATGTATTAGTACCGGGTTCAATCTTTGCGATCATTGCCGCGGTGTATTACTGGCTACCGAAATGGACCGGCCATATGTACAGTGAGTTCTGGGGCAAGACACACTTCTGGTTATCCACCATTTTTGTAAACATCACTTTCTTCCCTATGCACTTTGTAGGTTTAGCAGGTATGCCGCGTCGTATTCCGGATTATGCTTTGCAATTTTCTGACTACAACCAAATCGCCACCATCGGTGCATTTGGCTTTGGTTTCGCACAACTAATATTCTTAGGTCTTGTGATTGCAACCATTCGTGGCGGTGTCAAAGCAACGGATCGCGTGTGGGAAGGTGCTCATGGCTTGGAGTGGACATTAAGTTCACCACCGCCATATCATAGCTTTACAACACCACCAAACGTTGAAAATGAGTGGAATTGGTTCACACGAAAAGTAAATGATGAAGCAATCAAAACGAGAAGCTAGACGCACCGCAATTCTATTGGGTTGCGTGGCATTGATTATTTATGTTGGCTTCTACTTCTTAATGGCTAGTAGATGAGAATATTTAGTTATGAAGTCTTCGTCTAACATAAGCGCTATCAAACTGTGCTTTTTTGCAGTTGGGATGTTCGGTTTTGGGTATGCGTTAGTGCCTTTATACGACGTGTTATGTGATATCACTGGACTAAATGGTAAGTCAGAAAATGTTACTCAGCAGCAGCAAGCTAATTTTGAAGTAGATGAGTCACGCACTATAACGGTTGAATTTATTACTACCTTAAACCAAGGTATGTCCTGGGATTTCGAAGCTGCAACGACTAAGATGCAGGTGCATCCTGGTAAACCTTATCAAGCAAGTTTTTTTGTAAAAAATAGAACCAACCATTCAATTGTTGGGCAAGCGATACCAAGTGTTGCGCCGTTCTCAGCAGCAAATCACTTTATTAAAACTGAATGTTTTTGTTTTAATAATCAACTTCTGGAAGCGGGTCAGTCTTTAGAAATGCCGGTGGTTTTTGTAATTAATCCCGCATTACCGGACCACGTTAAAACTGTGACCCTTTCCTATACTTATTTTGATGTTAGTAACGCGGCAAATAACTTATTAAACAATATCGATAACACTTAAAATTTATTAAGAGAAAACTATGGCACAAGCAGAAAGTAACTATTACATCCCTCACGGTAGTCATTGGCCAATTACCGGTTCGATTGCTGTTTGCAGTCTTATGGTTGGTTTCTCAAATGTATTGAATGGCGATACCTGGGGCAAATACTTAATGTTTTTTGGCGCCATTGTGTTGTTAGTTATGTTATTTGGCTGGTTTGGAGCAGTGATTAAAGAAAGTGAAACAGGCGCATACAACGACCAGGTAGATACCTCATTCCGTTGGGGTATGTTCTGGTTTATTTTTTCAGAAGTGATGTTCTTCGCCGCCTTCTTTGGCGCCTTGTTTTATACACGTGTGTATTCTCTTCCATGGTTAGGCGGTGAAGGCACTGGCGCAACTACTAATAGTTATTTATGGCCAGGTTTTGAAGCCATTTGGCCACTTACTGCAAATGGACCAGGTGAGATTGGTGGAGAATTCACACCAATGCCAGCATGGGGTTTACCCGCGATTAACACAGCACTGCTATTAACTAGTGGTGTGACGCTAACTTGGGCTCACCATGCGTTGAAAGCAAATCATCGTGGTCAGTTAATCATTGGCTTGTTCCTAACAGTTTTATTAGGTGCAATTTTCATGGTCTTGCAGGGAGTTGAATACTATGAGGCGTATCAGCATCTTGGTCTAACATTGGGTTCAGGCGTATATGGTTCAACGTTCTTCATGCTGACAGGTTTTCACGGCATGCATGTAACTATTGGTGCCATAATACTATTTGTTATTCTGATTCGCTGTATACGTGGTCACTTTAAGCCAGAACACCACTTCGGATTCGAGGCAGCCGCTTGGTATTGGCACTTTGTGGATGTAGTATGGCTAGGCCTATTTATCTTTGTATATTGGGTTTAAGTAATAAATAGATGAATATTAAAACGCCGCTTTAGCGGCGTTTTTTTAGCAAATACTTTTTATCCTGCTATACCATGCGGTTCAATGTAGCCCGCAAAATATGCCAGCATAAGAAGTGCAAATATAAATACAGATATACCGATTCTATAGGTAAGTGCTTTTGCCGTGCGATTGGTTTCACCTTTGTCCTTTACTAAAAAAACCATTGCAGAAGCAAGGCTGCCTAATGCAGCTAAAAATAATAGAATAATGATGAGCTTCATTTTATGTACTTTTACTTTTTATGGTTAACTCATTGTGACAGAAAAAAAGCATTGGCGAAAACCAAGCTGGCAAATTGTAATAGCTACTTTAGCGGGAGTTTTTTTTCTTAGTAGCTTGGGTGTTTGGCAGTTGCAACGCGCCGAAGAAAAAAAGCAAATACAGCTAGAAAATGAGTCGCGTAAAAATAGCGAGCCACAAACATTTAGTTTTCCAATAAACGACCCTGCTAGTCTGCGCTTTCAGCGTATTCGTGTACAAGGAAGATTTATATCTAATAAGCAGTTTGTATTAGACAATCGATACTTAGACCATCAAGTTGGTTTCAATATACTAACACCCTTTAAATTGGATAACAGCGACAAAGTAGTATTAGTAGACCGTGGTTGGTTGCCTCTAAAAGGGCCGCGCGAGGAATTACCCATCATAGATGTGGATGAGAATTTTCGGACTTTTGTAGGCACAGTTTATGTTCCGTATGGTAAGGCATTTAGCTTAGGCGAAATGGATCATTCCACAAGTTGGCCGCGCTTGATTCAATATTTAGATTTTAAAGAATTAGGTATGCGATTAGGGCACGAGTTACTGCCGTTAACGTTGCGCATGGAAGAAAATCAAGCCGATACATATAAGGCCCAGTGGATAGTATATGCCTCATCACCGAAACGTAATTATGGTTATGCATTTCAATGGCTTGCGATGGCGCTAGCATTGCTAGTTATATTCATTGTGTTGCATAGACCCAGATAAATTACTAAATCGACTTTTAGTAAAAATAATAAATATAAGTAAATGAATGGAAAATAAAATTAAAACTAGGAGTTATTTAATCGGCTTGTTCGCAGTATTTTTTGGGCCATTGTTTTTTGCCATGTGGCTATTCTATGTGCCAAACAGTTGGTTGAGTTCCAGAACACAAAATCATGGCACTCTAGTTGTTCCCGCTCAGCCTCTCGAAGAGTTTGAGTTAAAGGCTATCGATGGTAGTTCATGGAGTCATGAAGAATTTACCGGTAAGTGGACCTTGTTATATATAGGTGATACAACATGCGATCTATATTGTGAAGCTAATTTATTTAAAATGCGTCAAGTGCGTCTAACACTAGGTCGTGATAGTGAACGAGTACAACGAAAGTATCTTGGTTTGCACACACATAAAAATACACAAGCTATAAATGAATTATTTTCTAAATATCATCGTATGCAAGCTGCATGGTTTGATAAATCAGTAGTTGATAAAGCGTTGCCGCAATTCCAAACCCTTCCTATTCATCAAATCTATGTGATAGATCCACTTGGAAATTTAATGATGTGGTACCCTAAAGATGCAACTTCCAAAGGGATGAAGAAAGACCTAAAGAGATTACTAAAAGTTTCTAAAATTGGTTAAATTAAAATATATGTTTAAAAATATTGCACTCATTTCAGTTTTATTAGCACTTGTTGTAGTAGTCCTTGGTGCTTATGTGCGTTTATCACATGCTGGATTGGGTTGTCCGGATTGGCCAGGTTGCTACGGCCACTTAGTGGGAGTGCCTGAATCAACAGCTGAGATTGATATTGCTAATCAAGCTTATCCAGAACGTGCTGTAGAAGCAGGTAAAGCTTGGAAGGAAGTTATTCACAGATATTTTGCTGGAGCCTTAGGCTTATTGATTTTGTTATTAGCAATTTTAGCTATTAAGAATCGTAAACATCCTGGTCAACCAGTATGGCTACCAATTGTTTTAGTTGGCTTGGTGATTTTTCAAGCATTGCTAGGTATGTGGACTGTTACTCTCTTACTTAAACCTGTAATTGTGATGTTACATTTATTGGGTGGTTTAACAATCGTTGCCTTACTGTGGTGGTTGGTGCTAAAGAGTTCTAATCAGCAACCTTTAACTGACAGTAAAAAGTTAACACCGATCCTTGTATTAGGATTACTGCTTGTAGTAGGTCAAATCGTTTTGGGTGGCTGGACAAGCACTAACTATGCTGCATTGGCTTGCCCCGATTTTCCAACTTGCCAAGGTGAATGGTGGCCGGAAACTGACTTCAAAGAGGGTTTTGTTTTTTGGCGAGGATTAGGACAGAATTATGAATTTGGTGTTCTAGATAATCCTGCACGTACTGCAATTCATTTGAGTCATCGATTATTTGCGATAGTGGTTGCAGTGTTTTGGTTATTTGTGTTGTTACGCATCATGAAGCGTGATAATTCATCACCGAATATGCGCCAGCTAGCAACCATAACGCTGTTACTTCTGCTAGCGCAAATTGCTTTGGGCGTTTCTAATATAGTGATGAAGTTACCGATCGGTGTGGCAGTTATGCACAACGGCGGAGCAGCACTGTTGCTGCTTAGCGCGGTAACTTTAATCTATTATTCTCGTTTAGAATAAAACTTAAATTACGCAGCAACTGTTGATTTAAGCTTTTTAATCGCATTGTTTTCTAACTGACGCACACGTTCTGCAGAAATGTCATATTCCTTGGCTAAGTCTTGTAGTGTAGTCTTTTCCTCAGCTAACCAGCGCTTAGCAATGATGTCACGGCTGCGTTCATCTAATTCTTGAAGCGCGATTTTCAACTGCTTATTTTGATGTGCCTGCCAATCATTTTGCTCAGCAATAATTTCTGGTGTTTCGGTATCTTCACTTAAGTAGGCAGCCGGTGCATAGCTAGCAGCAGAGTCTTCTTCATCGGCATGATCAGGTAAATCAAAACCAAGGTCTGGACTACTGAGACGTTTTTCCATCTCCAATACATCAGTTGCTTTAACGCCTAGTTGCTCAGCAACATTTTCAACTTCCGCTTGGTTTAACCAAGCAAGTCTCTTTTTGTTGCTGCGTAAATTGAAAAATAATTTACGTTGCGCCTTAGTGGTAGCAATTTTAACAATGCGCCAATTACGTAATACATATTCATGGATTTCTGCGCGCACCCAGTGCACTGCAAAAGATACCAAGCGCACACCTTTATGTGGGTCAAATTTTTTCACCGCTTTCATTAAGCCAACATTGCCTTCTTGAATTAAATCAGCGATAGGTAGGCCATAACCGTTATAACCACGTGCCACCTGAACTACAAAGCGTAGGTGATGGAGAATCAAAGTACGTGCTGCATCAAGGTCGTTATCCTCATGTAGGCGTATAGCCAGTGCATGCTCTTGTTCAGCATCTAGTACGGGTATTTGATAGGCAGACGCAATGTAGCTGTCTACATTTGCAGTAGACACAGAAACATGGGTCTGCGCTGGCATAATCGACTTTGTCATGTATTGTGAATTCCCCTCTCGGTTTATCTGTTTAATAAATTAATTTTAGCACTCTTAACTTTAGAGTGCTAATGAGCCAAATTGTTCAATTTTATAGCTAAAATATTATTGAATTTTGAGCAGTGACGAGCAATTAAAAGTGGTTAAGTACCTTATTTTAATAGGGTTTTTAAATTATGCTTACTAAATTCTCAGACAAAAAAATTACTATGCTTGCTGCTTTTGTGAAGAAGTTATTCGAGTAAATTTCATGAGCACTTTGCAAGCCATAGCAGTTTATTTAAGGTCACGAGAATTTATTCTCTAGCCCTTAAAACATGCTCAGTTACTCAATTTGTTGTTACGTCGCTTCGTCTGTGCGCTTCACCCGGTAGGCTGTTGTTTCAAAATGCTGAGTCAGTATCTTTGTTGTCACACAGGCGCTGAGTAGCTTTCAATTGGGAAGAATATTGAGGTTAACTCTAAGAAAAATATCAGAATGGAGTTGCTGTCCTTTTATCGGTCTAAATTTAAACTTTGTCTATTTCGAATACGCCTAAAAACATATACCCATACAATTTATTAGATTAAATATCTCAAAAAAATAAATACATGCCTGGCGTACAAGTAAGCAAATCTGATTTAGCGCATATTTTTGGTGTTGATCAACCCACCATTGATCATTGGATCCAAAGGGGTCTGCCATATATCCGCAAACGTCTAACTGGGATACCTGTAGCTAATAACGAACGCGAGCTTGTTTTTGATACTGCCGATGTAATTAATTGGCGATTATCTGTCTCAAATTTAGAACACGAGTGGTGACAGTAGCAATATTTTAATTTTGTTTCATTAAACAAATAATTCTATAGGCACAAGGATA
>CAJHXG010000028.1_pt1 | contig 21344 bp, 20 predicted proteins | sample 9198481 | NCBI WGS metagenome assembly CAJHXG01 (sample SAMEA7708348, study PRJEB35096) | sediment metagenome | biome: marine neritic benthic zone biome [ENVO:01000025]; feature: sediment [ENVO:00002007]; material: shallow marine sediment [ENVO:03000034] sea grass bed [ENVO_01000059] ... | reverse complement strand
CCATTGGAGTTAAAAGATTCTTCTGCCTGTTCAGATTTCTTGTCAGATTCAATGACAGGAAAAATTGCAATGGAAGGCACACCAAGTTTATGTAACAGCTCTGCATCTTTTACCAGTTCATCAATACTCAATCGTTCAACACCCGGCATGGATGCAACTTCTTGCCGGTGTTGTTTACCTTCGATGACAAATACCGGATAGATCAAATCACTCACATGCACACGGTTCTCACTTACAAGTTCACGAGAGAATCGATCGGCACGTAATCTGCGCATACGTGTTTTTGGATAGCGACTGCTCATAATATTAAATTGAGTTTATTCTTATATATATAGAATATCAGGCTATGAATCTTAGCAAAGCTTGACCAGTTATGGCGTTAAAGTACGCGACTCTCAAGACCCAACGGAATCAACTATAGGCTTAATGGTGATTGTTTTTTCTCAATCAGCCAGCCAATCCCGAGCAGGTAGAAAATCTGTATACAATTTTTCTTCATCACTGCCAGATGTTGGTTGCCAATTATATTGCCAGTGAACCTGTGGAGGTAGAGACATTAATATGGATTCAGTACGACCACCCGACTGTAAGCCAAATAAGGTACCACGGTCATAGACCAGATTAAATTCTACATATCGGCCACGCCGGTAGAGCTGAAAGTTACGCTGCTCTTGATTGTAAGCATGATCTTTACGACGTTCTACGATAGGCAAGTAAGCTTTAAGGAAATGATCGCCAATACTTTTGAATAGTCTATAACTATTTTTGAAACCACCTTCATTGTAGTCATCAAAGAATAAACCACCGACACCGCGTGCTTCGTTGCGATGCTTAATAAAGAAATATTCATCGCACCATTTTTTAAATTTTGGATACAAAGCGGGGTCGACCTCATCACAGGCTTGTTTTGCAGTTTGGTGCCAAAACTTTGCGTCTTCTTTAAAACCATAATAAGGAGTGAGATCAAAACCACCACCAAACCACCAGACCGCAGGTTCATTTTCTTTTTCTGCTATGAAGAACCGTACATTGCAATGTGAAGTAGGTACAAATGGATTTTTGGGATGAATTACCAATGACACACCCATAGCCTGGAAATTACGCCCGGCTAGCTCGGGTCGTTGGGTTGTGGCGGCGGGGGGGAGATCATCGCCAAATACATGTGAAAAGCCTACTCCTGCTTGTTCAAATACTGCACCATTTTGCAAAATGCGCGTACGACCTCCACCACCTTCGGGCCGGTCCCAATGGTCCTCTTTGAACCTAGTAGAACCATCTTGTTCTTCTAATTGTTCACAATAGCAATTCTGTAAATTTAGTAAATAATTTTTTACTTTGGTTATATCTGGCTGCATAATTTTAACTACGTAGTTTTTCGCCACTTAGTAAGTCTTGTATTTTACTCGGTATGCCGGTTCCTGGTTTGCCTATAATTACATAGTCTACGTGTGGCCCAAACCAATCTCTAATTTCTTGTCTGCTATTAAGTGTTTTATAACCAGAAATATTAGCGCTGGTAGATGTAAGGGTTTGGTTTGAGGCGCATAGCTTAAGTGCAGTAGGGTGTGTGGTAATTCTAATTGCAAGCTTTTCAAATTTCCCGACAATCCACTTAGGTGTGTCTGTGCGAGGTGGTAATAACCATGTGGTGTTCTCAGTTGATGCAATTCGTTTGATCTGTGCTTCCGATAGTGCTTGTGTGTGTTGTTGCATAGCTTGTATATCTGCGACAATCAAAATCAACCCCTTTTCAACTGCACGGTTTTTTAGCCAGAGAATTCGATTTACAGCATTCTCATTGTTGGGATCACAACCAAGCCCTAAAACGGTTTCGGTAGAATAAGCAATTATGCCGCCACTGCGCAGTATTGCAGTAGCCTGTGATATTTGATTAGCAAACACAGTTACTCTGAAGAGCTACTATCGTCGCTGGCTTTTTTCGATTTCTTTGTAGCAGCTTTTTTCTTAGTAGATTTCTTTTTCTTACTAGCGGCTTTTTTCTTTTTGGTAGCTGTCTTATTCTTGGTAGGAGCTTTCTTCTTTGCCGCAGCCTTTTTCTTAGGTGCCGCTTTCTTTTTTCGGCCCCATTTCTTTTCAGGTGCCTCAGCAATCATCTTTTGACATTCTTCAAGGCCAAGCGATTTAGGATCTGTGTCTTTTGGTACTTTTACATTCTTGTTGCCATCAGTAACGTAAGGCCCATAGCGACCATTAAGAATTTGTATACCTTCTTCTTCCCATACTTGAATAACTTTCTCGGCGTCGGCTTTCTTTTTCTCAGCAACTAATTCCAAAGCGCGGGTAAGCTTAATGGTATATGGATCATCGCCACTGTCTTTTTTGATTGAAACATATTTACTACCATACTTAACATATGGACCAAATCGTCCAATGCTCGCCGATACCGCTTCACCTTCTTCGGTTTCCCCTAAAACACGTGGTAGCTTGAAGAGTTCCATTGCCTGTTCATAAGTAATGTCTGCCATTTTTTGGCCAGGGAGCAATCCAGCAAATTTAGGCTTGTCTTCATCTTCTCTGGTGCCGATTTGAACAAATGGCCCATAACGGCCCATACGTACACTTACCGGTTTACCAGACTTAGGGTCGATTCCAAGCTCCCTTGCTTGTACGGCTTCTTCGCGCGTAACACTTTCTTCTTTATCAATTACTAAAGTATTAAAAGGTTTCCAAAATTTATGTAATACCGGAACCCAATCCTTTTCACCGCGAGAGATTTCGTCCAGATCATCTTCTAAGCGGGCGGTAAAATCATAATCTACATATTGAGTAAAATGCTTGGTAAGAAAGTCATTTACGATACGACCCATTTCCGTTGGAGTAAATCTACGACTTTCCACTTCTGCGTATTCTCTGTATTGAAGTGTAGAAATAATGCTGGCGTAAGTTGATGGTCTACCGATGCCATACTCTTCGAGTGTTTTAACTAAACTTGCTTCGGTAAATCTTGGCGGTGGTTCAGTAAAATGTTGTTCTGCACGAATTTTATTAAGTTTGACGCTTTCACCTACTTCAAGTGCAGGTAACATGCGTTCGTCAGCTTCTTCTTTTTTATCATCTGAGCCTTCCAAATATAGCTGCATGAAACCCGGTGTTTTAATCGATGATCCTGTAGCACGGAATATATTGCCTTCACCACATTCAAACTCTACTGCTACTAAATTTAGTGTTGCATGAATCATTTGACACGCTACAGCACGTTTCCATATTAGTGTATAAAGTTTCAATTGGTCAGTGCTTAAAAAGCTTTTAACATCATCCGGTGTGCGCATGAATGAAGTTGGACGAATTGCTTCATGTGCTTCTTGTGCATTTTTAGATTTGGTTTTGAAAATCCGCACTTCATTAGGCAGGTTATTTTTACCATAACGATCGCTAATGAAAGTACGTAATTCATCCAGTGCTTCTTGTGCTAGAACCACAGAGTCGGTACGCATATAAGTAATTAAACCTACTGCGCCTTCGCCTAAGTCAATACCTTCATATAATTGTTGCGCAACACGCATAGCCTTTTGTGCCGAAAAGCGTAACTTGCGTACTGCTTCTTGTTGCATAGTTGAAGTTATAAATGGTGCGGCTGGGTTGCGAACACGTTCTTTTTTATCAACCGTTTTTACAAACAACTTTCCATTAGCATTTTTTTCTAATAATTGTTTAGCTTCGGTGGCATCTTTTTCATTATTGATATCAAACTGTTTAAGTTTGTTATCTTTATATATAGATAGCTTGGATAAGAATTCTTGTTTGTCTTGTTCGCAATCACCCTCAATGGTCCAGTATTCTTGAGGAATAAATTTTTCAATCTCCGCTTCTCGTTCGCATAGCAAGCGTAACGCTGGACTTTGAACACGACCAGCAGATAAACCACGCTTAATTTTTTTCCAGAGTAGCGGGGAGAGATTAAAGCCAACCAGATAATCTAAAGCGCGACGTGCAAGTTGTGCGTTTATTAAGTCATCCGAAAGTTTGCGCGGATTCGCCACGGCATTCTTCACTGCATTTTTGGTAATCTCATGAAAAACCACGCGGTACACATCTTTGCCTTCAAGTAAGCCGCGATCTTTAAGTAACTCCTCTAGATGCCAAGAAATAGCTTCGCCCTCGCGATCTGGGTCTGTGGCTAAATATAAAGCTTCAGATTTTTTTAGTGCTTTAGTAATTGCATTAACATGCTTTTCATTTTTCTCAATGATTTCATATTTCATCTCAAAATCATTTTCAGGATCTACTGCGCCTTCTTTTGGTACAAGATCACGAACATGACCATAAGATGCGAGCACACCAAAATCTTTACCAAGATATTTTTCAATAGTTTTGGCCTTCGCCGGCGACTCTACGATAACTAAATTTTTACTCATTTGTGACGCAACAATTAAAAATTAAAGGGCTGTACTAATAATTAAGTACCCATGGCGGCGAACTTTTACGCGTTTCTGGTGTGTTTGTAAATGCCTGTTACGCTATTCTTAGCAGAAATACCGTTGAAGATAAAAGTTTTTAGTACAAAATTTAAAACTATAGCAATTGTCATTAAAGGAAATTACGGCGAATGTATATGCCATTTCCATGATGTGAAACTTGATCATTCAGTTCTAAAATCAAAAGGATAGAGGACACTATCTCTACGCCTAGGCCGCTACGTTCAATCAAAGTATCAATACTTATCGGCTCATGACCCATGCTATTTAATATTTTTTCATGCTGAGGATCTAATACACTTTTTTGTTCACTATTAGTAACCAACTCATGGCGGTTGTTTAATGAGTCTGGGTCTATTTGGTGATTGAGCTCTTCTAGAATATCTTCTACTGTCTCAACCAGCTTGGCGCCGTTACGAATTAAGCTATGCCCGCCCTTAGAAAGTGGATTATGAATGGATCCAGGAATGGCAAATACTTCACGACATTGATCAATAGCTAAGCGTGCAGTAATTAAAGAACCACTTTTCACTGAGGCTTCAACCACTAGTGTACCTAAACACAAACCGCTGATAATGCGATTGCGTCGTGGGAAATGTCCTGGCATAGGAGAAGTGTCAATAGGAAACTCGGATATGATCAAACCTCGCTGCGAAATTTCTTCTGCAAGTTTACGGTGCTCAGCAGGATAGACACGGTTCAGACCACAAGCTGCAACTGCAATAGTTGTTCCAATTTCGGATTGCAATGCACCGCGATGTGCTGCCCCATCTATACCACTTGCCAAACCACTTGTTATAACAAGGCCACTGTTTGCTAATTTTTGCGCAAAGGAAGTGGCTATTTCTTTTCCATAAGCACTGGCATTGCGGCTACCAACAATACCAAGTTGTGGGTCAGACAATAAGCTTGTCGCTAGCTCTGGTTTTCCTAATAGATATAAAACACAGGGCGGATCTGAAATTTGTTTTAGTAATGTAGGGTATGCTGGGTCTTGAATGGTTAGTAAATGATGGTTTTCATGCTCTAGCCAAGCTAAGTCGCGTTGCACAGCATCTTTTTTAGGTGTGTGTATTCCTTCGATAATGGCGTTACTAATTTTGAGTGCCTGCAGTTCACATCGGCTGGCTTGTAAGATATTTTCGGCAGAATGGAAATGCGCAAATAATTTTTGTAGCGTGACCGGTCCTAGTTTGTCTACATGGATAAGTGTTAGCCAAGCATCGAATTGTTGCATGTGTCGTTATTAATAGGATTTCCCAAGATTGGAATTCTAACGGTTTACACGCGCAAACGAAAAGACACACAAAGCCAACGCCTCTGTATAATATAACTAGTTACTGCAAGAAGGGTTTTATCGGTTGCTTAGGGACTAGTAGCCGAGTCGCCATACTGAATAGATCTTGAAGTTTCCATTATTAGGGCATAGCTGACTTTTTCAAAAGTGCGAAATACCATTGCGCGACCGGCGCTTTCTTCCGGTAGATCAACATCTACCAATGAGCCGGGTTTTTCAAATGGATCTGCAACCACGCGACCTGCTTGATTGATATCAAGCACATGACCTTTTTCGATTCCATTGCGTTCACCTAGACTTAAGGCAACGACTTGGAAAGTACCGACTTGGCTAATTGCATCAAATAAAGAAATCACATGACCATGAGTATTTTCGGGTGGCGCATGAGGAACAAATTCTGTATCTACTTCACTAAAATCAACTGGTAATAAACGATCACCACGTAACGCTTCGCGCTTAGTTTGGGCTAAATCAAAGGTGGCTGGGTCATCTGCACGTATGATTTCACCATCACCAACGATTATGGCTTCAAAGCCAAGTAGCTCATCTGTTTTCGGATCATATAGAGCTTCACCTTTACGGAAAACCGTGTACTGGCCTTGTGGATCACCGTTGAAGCCGCGAGCATATACACGATCGCCAGCACCAAATGCCAGCCTTTCTTCGATTGAACTTAAGATATAAGGTGCATTATCCAAAGTCTCTTCGCTCACCACTCGTGGGCGGATAATAAATTGCTGGATGGCTGGAATTGGGATGCCATATACTTGCGCATCGATATCTTCTCCACGCACTTTAGGTGAAAGTTTAGTTACTCTTGGACCATCTCCAACCGTTAGGTATGGTTTTCCACCTACATAAAAGATAGAAATTACATCACCAGGGTAAATTAGGTGAGGATTATTAATTTGTGGATTTAGGTACCAAATCTCCGGCCAATACCATGGTTGGACTAGAAATCGATTAGATAAATCCCATAAGGTATCTCCAGGTACCACGGTGTATTGTTCTGGGGCTGAAGCCTTAAATTCAACATTATGTTGCTCGGGTGATACCGGTAGGTCTTCTAAACGAGGTTCACCGGATGTAGGTAAAGCTTGTGATTCAGGGTTTTCAATATCAACGGCAGATTCGCCAACTTCGATATTGGTATCACCGCCGCTACTGGTCGATTCAGGTGTGGTAGTACAAGCTGCTACTAATACTGCAAACAGACTAGCGACAATTAGTGTTAAATATGTGCCGTGATAGTTGTATTTCCCCAGCATATTGATCCTTAATCCGTTGTTATAGATGATTTTTTGCTAAACTAGCCATCAATACTTTTATAACTAGAGTATAACCCTATAAGTATAGGGGTACCTTATACATGTGCTTAAAAGGCAATACTAAATTAATTTATAACTATTGTGTAACTTAATGGCGTTCTTAGAAATTTTACACTTTCCTGACCCTAGGTTGAGGAAAAAGGCGATACCAGTCGATGAGGTGAATGATCAGGTCCGACAGACGGTGAAAGACATGTTTGAGACCATGTATGACGCCCCAGGCATAGGTTTAGCTGCAACCCAGGTGAATATTCAGCAACAGATTATAGTGATGGATGTAACTGAGGATAAGTCTAGGCCTGTGTGTCTGATTAACCCAGAAATAGTTGCTAAAGATGGTGAAGAAGAGATGCAGGAGGGCTGCTTGTCTGTGCCTGGTGTGTTTGAAAATGTGCAGCGTGCAGAGAGCATCACAGTACGTGCTCTGGATGAGCAGGGGGTCGAAATCACTCTCGATGCTGATGGATTGCTTGCAGTATGCATCCAACACGAAATGGACCATTTAGATGGGAAACTATTCGTAGATTATTTATCCCCTCTAAAAATGCAGCGTATAAAAAAGAAAATGCTCAAAATGAAAAAACTTGATCCATTAGAGTCCGATGCATCCCCACAATCTGCCAACATAATCTGAAGGCCTGATTTTAATCAGCTGCTTAACGATTAGCGTCTGGCGATATGCGTCATCATAGTTTGTTATTCGCCAAGTATTATGAGTAAGGCTTTAAAAATTATCTTTGCAGGTACGCCCGATTTTGCTGCGTCTGCGCTACAGGCATGTATCGCGAGCAGACATCATGTGGTTGCTGTGTTTACACAGCCAGATCGACCCGCAGGTCGAGGACGAAAAATTAACTATGGGCCTGTAAAACAATTTGCTGTCGACGCCAGCATTCCAGTTTTTCAGCCACAACGTTTAAATCAAGAACAACTTGCACAAATAGAAAGTCTGCGAGCTGATGTCATGCTTGTAAGTGCATATGGTTTATTACTTCCAAAAACTATATTGAATATACCTAAATTGGGTTGTATTAATATACATGCTTCTTTATTGCCAAGGTGGCGAGGTGCAGCACCCATTCAACGTTCGATTATTGCAGGCGACCAAAAAACTGGAATCAGCATTATGCAAATGGAAGAAGGTTTGGATACAGGTCCGGTGCTGCAACAATTTGAATGTGAAATTCAAGCAACCGACACTGGATCAAGTTTGCATGACCGACTTGCCAAAATAGCTTCGGCAGAAATTGTGCAAGTGCTAGAAAATCTTCAAGACGGAAAGTTAATTACCCAGCCTCAAGATGAAAGCCAAGTTAGTCATGCGAAAAAAATTACTAAACAGGAAGCATGTATCGATTGGCATCTAAGTGCAGTTGAAATTGCACGTAAAATTCGTGCCTTTAATTCCTGGCCTGTTGCATATACCTACTTTGCACAGCAGCGGCTACGCATCTGGCAAGCAGAGGTGATTAATACAAAAATCGATAAACTCCCCGGCTCTGTCTTAAGTAGAGATAAGCAAAGTATTGAGGTAGCTACTGGAAAAGGAGCTATAAAGCTGATTGCCATACAACTTTCGGGCGGTAAAATTATTAGTGCACAAGATTTTATCAATGCTCATGATGTTGGTGAGCTACGTTTTACCGCTAAGCCTGTGGGCAATCAACTTAGGGCATCTGCATGAATTTAATCTTATTGCTGAAAAGAGCCATCATAGTTCTACTAGTCATAAGTATAACTACGCTTATGTACGCCTTCGTTAGTGAATCTGCGCAGGCTAGAACCATTGCAATCGAAGTTAACTATATAAACATTGCTGAACTCAACGACGAACTTCGATTAGATGCTGAAATTGCTTATGAATTAAATAGTGAAGTGAGAGAAGCGCTGATTAATGGCATACCTATGGTGTTTCAAGTTGAGGTACAAATTGTAGCTTTGCAAAAATGGCTTTGGGACAAGGTCATAACCACGACTGTCAAAACTCATTTGCTGAAATATCATATACTCAGCAAGCAGTATGTTCTGGAAAATCTTGAAACGGGTGAGAGTGTTAGTTTTCCAGATCTGGAATCTGTATTAAGCAAGCAAGGTAGTGTTTCAGCAATGTACATTGCTGAGACAGATTATTTAAAAGAACAAGAAAATTATGTTGTGCAATTACGCTCGCGTTTACTAAGTAGCGAATTGCCTTTACCTTTAAGGATGAAAAGCTATTTTTCTCCTAAGTGGCGCTTGGATAGTGGGTGGTATCAATGGCCACTGTAAGTAAAAAATCATTTGAAAAACAAATCATTCCACGCATATGGCCGATCATATTATTGTTCGCCTTGTTGATGGGCTCATTATATTTGCTCGCCGATGCCACTCGTAGTGAAACAAGTTTTGAGCAACTTCATTATTGGTTGTTTCCATTTAATGTTCTATTACTAGCTATTTTTATACTTCTAATTGCTGTAAATGTTTACAAACTTGCGGTGCAAGTTATTAAAGGTCAGCCTGGCTCAAGGTTAACGTTGCGTTTGCTTCTTATGTTTGTAGTGCTTGCCATCGTTCCCGTGGGCATTGTATACACTTTTTCGATATGGCTTATACAAGAAGGGGTTGATAGTTGGTTTGATGCAGATGTAGAAAAAGCTTTGCAAGACTCTATAGATCTAAGCCGCTCTTCCTTAGATTTGCATATGCGGCAACTACGTCAACAAACAGAGCCGATGATTAAAGAATTATCACAAACAATCCCTTTAGATGCGCCTTTGGTAATCAATGATTTGTTGCGTCGGAGTGGCGCAGCTGAAATTGTTTTATTTACACGCAGTAGTCGAATTATTGCCTCCGGTGGCGAGGTCGGAGCAGCGGTGGTTCCACGATTACCAGGTGAAACCGTGATGCGTCTGGTCAGCCAAGGAGAAACCTATGTGGGTTTGGATCCAATAAAAGATTCAGGATTGCATGTGCGATTAGTGTTCCCTATGAGTACCACGGGTGCGACAACACAAAAACGCATGGTGCAGGTTTTGTATCCAATTTCAGATCGCATTAGTGACTTAGCATTAAGTGTGCAAGAGGGCTTTGGAAAATATAATGAGCTGGTGTATTTGCGTACACCTTTGAAACAAAATTTTGCGTTGATAATTACACTAGTTTTGTTACTAGGAATATTATTTGCTGTGTGGGCAGCATTTTATTCTGCACGCAGATTAGTAGAACCGATTAAGGATCTAGCGCAGGGCACTAAGGCTGTTGCAGAAGGTCAGTATCACAAAAAAATTCCAATTGAACGAAACGACGACCTAGGTATGTTAATCGCATCCTTTAATCAAATGACCGAACGATTATCGTTAGCGCGAGATAAAGCTAAGTTAAGCCAGCGTCTTATCGATAGTCAACGAAACTATCTGCAAACCATTTTAGAAAACTTATCTTCTGGTGTAATTAGTCTCGACCAAAATCTAGTAATTAAAACTGCAAATGCAACTGCATCACAAATATTAAACACAGATATAAATGAATATATTGGTCGTGATGTTGCTCAGTTGTCTATGGGGCACGAAAACTTAAAAAGTTTTTGCGATCAGATTGTACCTATGCTGCAAGGCAGCGAGTCTCAATGGCAAACAGAAGTTAAATTATTAGGGGGTAGCCAAGGCAATAAGTTTCAAAGCAAAATATTAATGTGTCGTGGTGTTAGGCTTCCGGATGACGAAGCACAGACTGGTGGTTATACATTGGTGTTTGATGATATTACTGACCTGATTAGCGCACAACGCGACTCTGCCTGGGGTGAAGTGGCGCGTCGCTTAGCACATGAAATAAAAAACCCATTAACACCTATTCAATTATCAGCTGAGCGTTTACGACGTAAAATTTTACCCGAGCTCGATCAACATGAAGGTAGTATTTTGGATCGTGCAACCATCACAATTGTTGAGCAAGTAGAGTCAATGAAAGAAATGGTAAACGACTTTGCCGATTATGCACGTGTACCGCAAATTGAAAAAAGCCCATTGGATCTAAATAAACTAATTTCTGAAGTTGTAGAGCTGTACCAAAATAATGCACATAACTTTGAGGTGCGCACATCTTTTGATGAGTATCCGCCGTTAATATTAGGTGACAGCACTCGACTACGCCAATTAATGCATAACCTTATAAAAAATGCCTTTGAGGCAATGCCTACTAACACTCAGCAAGAAGGTCAAAAACAAGGGCAGGTACAAATTACTACGCGATGCTTTGAAATAAGTGGCGTGCCATTCGTGAGTTTAGTGGTAGTGGACGATGGCCCCGGTTTTCCGAATGATTTATTAGAGCGCTTATTTGAGCCTTATGTGACTACAAAAACTACCGGTAATGGTTTGGGTCTAGCCATTGTTAAGAAGATTGTTGAAGAGCATGGCGGTACTATACGTGCAGAGAATGCACCGAATAAGGGTGCCCGCATTAAGATACGTATACCTTTAAGCGCTGATACATCTAGCACAATTAATCACAGCGAAATTCGGGTGCGCAGCCAAGGAGATGCAGCATGAGCCAAGAGAGCATATTAGTTGTAGATGATGAACCCGATATTCGTAATTTAGTACAAGAAATATTGGTTGATGAAGGTTACAAAGTAAGTGTTGCAGAAAATACTGCAGTGGCGAGAAAGTATGCCAACAGCAAGCGACCTGATTTAGTGTTGCTGGATATTTGGATGCCTGGAGAAGATGGGATTAGTTTACTAAAAGATTGGCAAAAAACGGGCAGTATTGATTGCCCAGTAGTGATGATGTCTGGACATGGCACAGTTGAAACGGCAGTCGAAGCGACTCGTCTCGGAGCTTATGATTTTATAGAGAAGCCTTTAACCATGGCTAAGTTATTAGTAAGTGTTAAACGTGCATTAGAAGCTGGCGAAAAAAATGCAGAGACTTCTGATGCAAATGATTTGATCGAAATGCCAATTGGCTCAAGCCTATCCATTCAATCTTTACGTGACCAAGCAAAAAAATTAGCTGTACATGACAACGTTCTAATTATAAAAGGTGAAACAGGAGTTGGCAAAAAATCTTTTGCTAATTTTGTGCATTCTTTAAGCACTAGAAACGCAAAAAGATTTATGGCACTGAATGAGGATAATTTTAATAATCATGAATCAGCTAAACAGTTATTTGGTAGTGAAGATAATGATGTTATTACCCCTGGCGTATTTGAGTTGTGCAAAGGTGGATCAATTTACATCAGTGATGTAGCAAGTCTTAATACACAGGGGCAAAAGTTTTTGTCTCATTTGTTACAAAAGAAACAATATAGACGCTTCGGCGGTATTAATGCACAAAAATTCGATGTACGTGTGATGGTTGGTACGCAGAGTGATCTACAAGCCGAGGTCAAGGCTAGTCGTTTTGATGATGAATTATATTTTTTACTGAATGTTGTTGCAGTACGAATTCCCGCATTGCGTGAGCACCTGCAAGATGTACCTGAATTGTTGCGCTACTATATTGATTTTTATTGCTCAAAAGAAAACTATCCGTACCGTAATTTTGCCATTGCAGCGCAAAATCTTTTACTACATTACAACTGGCCAGGCAATATACGTGAACTTAAAAATTTAGTACAAAGATTGCTTATACTAAGTTCTTCTGACGAAGTATCCGCTGAAGAAGTAGAGTTAGCTTTGGCAGATGTTGAAGAGCAAAGTATAGAAAAAACTACAGATAGTACTACTTATGAAAACCTCTACCAATTGCCATTGAGGGAAGCACGTGAATCTTTTGAGCGTAGTTACTTTCTACATCAGCTGAAACAAGTAGATGGCAACATCAGCAAGCTCTCCGAGCGTGTAGGTTTGGAGCGTACTCATCTCTATCGCAAGCTACGCGCGCTTGGGATTAATACCAAAGAGTCCTAATAAAATCACGTATAGATAAAAGGGCTTGCAAGTGCTAAATAACACACCTATCCTGCGCCGCCAGTGAACAGCCAAATAGTTATAGCGGCTGGAGCAAAAATACCATGAAAATAATAATCTTAGGTGCTGGACAAGTAGGTGGATCTTTAGCCCTTAGTCTAGCAAATGAAAACAATGACATTACGCTTGTTGATACCAATGCTATGGTTTTACAAGACATTCAAGATCGCGCTGATTTGCGCACGATAATAGGTGAGGCATCTCACCCTTCTGTGCTCTCTCAGGCCGGCGCCAAAGATGCCGATATGATCATCGCGCTTACCAATAGCGATGAAACCAATATGGTTGCTTGCCAAGTGGCTTATACCTTGTTTCATACCCCGACTAAAATTGCGCGCATTCGTGCAGTGGAGTACCTCACCTATAGCGACTTGTTTGTACAAGAAGCTTTGCCCGTTGATGTATTAATTAGTCCTGAGCATTTGATCTCACAATATATTCAACGCTTAATTGAACATCCTGGTTCATTACAAGTGTTAGATTTTGCTGATGGCAAAGTAAAACTATTAGCAATGCGTGCGGAGCTGGATGGCCCATTAATTGGAAAGCGGCTACAAGAAATTTGGGAAACCATGCCAGAAACGGAAGCAAAAGTGATTGCTATTTACCGCAACAATAAGTCAATTACTTTACATAGCGAGGGTCATATTCAAGCTGATGATGAAGTGTTTTTTCTTGCGTCTTCATCAAATGCTACTTCACTTACTGCACAACTGCGTGGCACTGAAAAGCCTTATAAGCGCGTACTACTTGCAGGTGGCGGCAACATTGGATTTCATCTTGCCAAGTCACTTGAAAGCAAATACCAAGTTAAAATTATTGAACGCTCTCCTGAACGTGCAGGTTATTTATCTGAGGCACTTAACAAAACTATTGTTTTGCAAGGTGATGCTGCGGATCAAGATATGTTACGAGAAGAAAATATTGAGAATATGGATGTATTTTGTGCGCTTACCAATGATGATGAAGCAAATATTCTTTCCGCAATGCTGGCTAAACGGTTGGGGGCTAACAAAGTTATGTCACTCATCAATCGTCCGAGTTATGTAGATTTGGTTGAAAGTGGCATGATTGATATCGCTATTTCTCCTCAACAAGTTACTTTAGGGACTTTGCTTACCCATGTGCGTAAAGGCGACATAGTTTCAGTACATTCTTTGCGTCGTGGCGCTGCTGAAGCCATCGAGGCAGTAGCACATGGAGACAAAAAGACATCTAAAGTGGTTGGACGTAGCATCGAACAAATTAATCTTCCTAACGGCGCAACTATTGGCGCTATTGCACGAGGTGAGGAAGTTATGATGGCTGAAGCAGATATCAATATTGAATCTGAAGACCATGTAATTATCTTTTTAGCAGACAAAACTGGCGTTAAAGATATAGAGCGACTGTTCCAAGTTAGCGCGACATTTATATAACTCAAGTTTATCGCTACTTCAGGTTAAGATATCCACTGCCTGCAAATAACTCTTTAATTACCAACTAACAATTTCATGCAAAGACAAATTATTCAACGTGTTTTAGGCATTTTGCTTGCATGGTTTAGCTTCACTATGTTGCCGCCTATGCTAGTGGATTATATTTATGCGGAAGAAGCATATTTCCCATTCGCGATGGCATTTATGATTACACTCGTGACAGGGTTGCTTTTGTGGTATCCCGTGCGTAGCTATCGCGATGATTTGCGCCTGCGTGATGGATTTTTAATCGTGGTTTTATTTTGGACAGTACTTGGCCTTTTTGGCGCACTGCCGCTATGGTTGAGTAACTCTCTTTCTATAGGCATTACAGATTCCATATTTGAATCTGTCTCAGGGTTAACTACTACTGGTGCTACGGTAATTACTAACCTTGATGAATTACCTAAATCGATTTTGTTTTACCGCCAGGCCTTGCAATGGTTAGGCGGTATGGGAATTATTGTTTTAGCAGTGGCAATATTACCGATGTTGGGAGTCGGCGGGATGCAACTTTATCGTGCTGAAACACCTGGCCCTGTTAAAGACACCAAGTTAACTCCGCGTATTAAAGAAACAGCAAAAGCACTTTGGTATATCTACTTGTCGTTAACTATTGCCTGCGGATTAGGCTACTGGTTAGCAGGAATGAGTGTATTCGACGCGATAGGCCATAGTTTTTCTACTGTCGCGATTGGAGGTTTCTCTACCCATGATGAAAGCATTGGTTACTTTCGAAGTGTTCCAGTCGAAACGGTTTCCATCATTTTCATGTTACTATCCGGCTTAAATTTTGGGTTACATTTTATAACCTGGAAATCACAAAGTTTGCGACATTATTTTCAAGACGCAGAATTTAAAACTTATTTCTTTGTAATTATTTCCATCACCATTATAACCGCATTGTTTTTGCGAATTGGTGAAGTGTATTTAAGTTTAAGTGACGCCTTTTCAAAAGCAGTTTTCCACACCGTATCTATTGCCACCACGACAGGTTTTACCACTTCCCAATATCATTTCTGGCCAAGCTTTTTGCCCTTGTTGTTAATACTAGCGAGTTTTATTGGTGGTTGTACGGGCTCAACAGGCGGGGGTATGAAAGTGATTCGTGTATTGCTACTAGTGAAACAAGGCATGCGAGAAATGCTGCGTTTGATTCACCCAAATGCAAAAATTGCTGTAAAGATCGGTTCTAAAGCAGTAGATAGTCGCGTAATTGAAGCGGTGTGGGGATTTTTTTCCGCCTATATCGGTGTATTTGTGGTGATGCTTTTATTATTAATGGCGTCAGGTTTAGATCAAGTCACGGCGTTCTCAGCTGTGGCTGCAACACTCAACAACCTTGGTCCTGGTTTAGGTGAAGTAGGTGCTAATTACACAAGTATTAATGATTTTAGTAAGTGGGTGTTATGCTTAGGTATGTTGTTAGGTCGACTAGAGATCTTTACATTATTAGTTGTGCTGACACCAGCATTCTGGCGTCGTTAAATCTAATGGCGAAAGAGGATGTTGAGAAGAAGTGGAACAATATTTATGCCACTCAAAATCAAGCTGAATCTCAGTTAGAAATTAAAGCTGCATACGTATTGCAGGAGCATGCATTTTTACTACCAAAATCTGGCTTGGCGTTAGATCTTGCATCTGGTTTAGGTGGTAATGCTGTTTTTTTAGCAAATTATGGTTTGGATAGCCACGCTTGGGATATTTCACAAACTGCAATTAAGAAACTGCAGGCATATTGTTCGAAAAATAACATTTCGATACTTACTGAAGTTAGAGATATAGAACAACAACCGCCAGCAGCAAATTCTTTTGATGTCATTTGTGTTAGCTATTATCTAGAGCGAGCTATAGTAAAGAATATTATTACTGCATTAAAAAACAATGGTTTATTGTTTTATCAAACTTTTATAGCTGAAAAAGTATCTGATGCAGGACCCAGCAACCCACAATATCGATTACAGCCCAATGAGTTGTTAACGTTGTTTTCGTCACTGCATGTTTTGGCATATCAAGAACATGGAACTGTAGGGGATGTTAAAAAAGGTTTGCGCGATGTCGCAACTATAGTAGCTCAAAAAAGATGTGCTAAAAAATAAATAAGAGAAGCCGTAGTGGAGTTACTAACTTTATACCCTGAAATTGACCCGTATCACGAATTCCAGCTTAAGGTTTCTGCATTGCATACCTTGTGGATTGAAGAGTGTGGCAATCCACATGGTATACCAGTAGTTTTTTTACATGGAGGGCCTGGTGCGGCATGCGAACCGTTTCAGCGAAGGTTTTTTGATCCTGAAAAATATCGAATTATTTTATTTGATCAACGTGGTTGTGGTCGTTCTATTCCACATGCAGAACTAGCTGAAAACACCACCGAGAATCTAATTACCGATATAGAAGCCATACGCAAGTATTTAAAGGTTGAAAAATGGTTGGTGTTTGGTGGGTCTTGGGGTTCAACCCTTGCGCTCGCATATGCTGAAGCATATGTGGAGTGTGTAACAGGATTGATTTTAAGGGGGGTTTTTCTTTGTCGACCACGCGATATTCAGTGGTTTTATCAAGATGGTGCGAGTTATATTTACCCTGATCTTTGGCAAGACTATCTTAGTGTAATCGCGGAAGATGAGCGTAACGATTTAATTACTGCATATTATAAACGTTTAACTTCCAATAACAGAGATTTACAACTTAAAGCTGCACGTGCTTGGTCAATTTGGGAAGGCAGTACATCTAATTTAATTGCCAAGACTAGTGTATTAAACCATTTTGCTGATGAGCACATTGCGTTGAGTCTGGCGCGTATTGAATGCCACTATTTTATTAATAACTCATTTTTACGCGACAACCAATTACTTGAGGATGCCCATATACTACAAAATATACCTGGTGTGATCGTACATGGCCGTTATGATGTGGTTTGTCCAGTTGAGCAAGCTTATGCATTACACCAAGTTTGGCAAAGTGCTGAATTAATAGTTACTTCAAGATCTGGGCATTCCGCTACCGAAGAAGAAAATGTTGACGCTTTAGTACGCGCCACACAAAAGTTTGCAAAATTACTGTCATGATTGCTTTGCTGCAACGCGTAACCAGCGCTAGCGTGGTTGTTGAAGATATAAAAATCGCTGAGGCTAATGCTGGGGTACTGGTTTTTCTTGCCGTACAGAAGCATGATACGGAGTGTACAGCTGAACAGATGCAGCAGCGAATTTTGGCGTATAGAATGTTTGCTGATGATGATAATAAAATGAATAAAAATATCAGCGAAATAAATGGTGATATTCTTGTTGTGCCGCAATTCACTCTTGCTGCAAATACTAATAAAGGCTTAAGGCCGAACTTTTCCTCTGCTGCTACCCTTGATCATGGTAAGCGGTTATTCGACTATTTTTTAGACAAATTAAAAGCGGAATATGCTAGAGTTTCATCAGGAAAGTTTGCAGCGGATATGCAAGTTCACTTGGTGAATGATGGACCAGTGACTTTCTGGTTAGAACTATAACGATCAATTTAATTAACAATAAATATCTACATTCTCTGTGACTGCACGTACTGCCAGCGTTGAACGTAATACCAATGAAACTCAAATTTCAATCCAGCTAAACCTTGATGGTACTGGCCAGTCCTCTCTTAAGACGGGTTTGCCTTTTTTTGAGCATATGATTGATCAAATCGCTCGCCATGGTATGTTGGATTTAAACATTGATGCCAAAGGTGATTTAGAAATCGATGCGCATCATACAGTTGAAGATGTTGGTATTGCCCTAGGGCAGGCATTTAGCCAAGCTATAGGCGATAAAAAAGGTGTTGTCCGTTATGGCCATGCTTATGTACCGTTAGATGAGGCGCTTTCTCGAGTAGTGATCGATTTTTCTGGCCGACCTGGTTTAGAATTTCGAGTGCAGTTCCCTCGTGCACGCGTAGGTAATTTTGATGTAGATCTAACTCACGAATTTTTTCAAGGCTTCGTGAATCATTCAAATGTAACCCTGCATATTGATAGTTTATCGGGAGTTAATTCCCATCATATTGCTGAGACCATTTTTAAAGCTTTCGGCCGTGCGCTGCGTATGGCAGCTGCACCTGATGAACGCATGCAAGGAATCATTCCCTCAACGAAAGGTAGTTTGTAACGATCAGATCAATTCAGAGCTTAATTAAGTATGAGTAACATCGCAATCATTGACTACGGTATGGGAAATTTATATTCCGTTGCCAAGGCAGCTGAATATGTTGCTGGGTCAAAAGACATAATTATAGTTACCTCTAATGCTGATGAAATTGCAGCCAGTGACAAAGTAATTTTTCCTGGTCAGGGCGCTGCTAAAGATTGTATGTCTGCTCTGCAGCAATATGATCTTCAATCCACAATAATCGATGCAGCGAATCAAAAACCTTTTTTAGGTATCTGTATGGGCATGCAAGTTTTAATGCAAATGAGCGAAGAAAATAATGGTGTAGATTGCTTAGGGATGTATAAGGGCAGTGTGAAATACTTCGGAAACCATTTAACGATAGGCTCTGGAGATAATAGCTATAAAGTTCCACATATGGGTTGGAATTGTATTGAGCAGCAGCAAAGCCACCCTTTATGGAAGGATATTTCAGAATCAAGTTATTTTTATTTTGTGCATAGTTACTTCGTGGCAACTGAAAATGAAAGTTTAATTGCTGGAACAACAAACTATGGCCCAACATTTGCTTCGGTTATCGCGCAAGACAACGTGTTTGCGATGCAATGCCATCCTGAAAAAAGTGCCCAGGTTGGTTTGCAACTACTTAAAAACTTCATACACTGGGACGGCAGTAACACCGTTAATTAAATCATGATCGTTATACCTGCAATTGACTTGAAAGATGGAAAATGTGTCCGCTTGCGACAGGGTGGAATGGATGAAGTCACCGTTTTCTCTGAGAACCCAGTAGCAATCGCAGATCAATGGGTAGAGGCAGGTGCAAAGCGTTTGCACATTGTTGATTTGGATGGTGCAACATTAGGCGGACCCGTGAACCGCGAAATTATTCATAGCATCGCTGAGAATCATCCTGATTTAGAGATCCAAGTTGGTGGCGGCATACGAGACGAAGATACCGTGCAAGCCTATTTAGAAGTTGGTGTACAGTATGTGATTATTGGTACCAAGGCTGTTAGTGCACCGCATTTTGTCAACGATCTTTGCTTAGAATTCCCAGGACATATCATTGTTGGTTTAGATGCTAAAGACGGTAAAGTGGCCATCGATGGCTGGTCAAAGTTATCTCATCATGATGTTGTTGATATGGCACAACACTTTGAGGCAGATGGCGTAGCTGCAATTGTATTCACTGACATCAGTCGAGATGGCATGATGCAAGGGTTAAATGTTGAGTCTACTGCTGAACTATCCGCTGCTATCCATATTCCTGTAATTGCTTCTGGCGGCGTGACGGATGAAAATGATATTAAACGCTTATGTGAGTGTGATGAAGAAGGCATTATTGGTGTTATTGTTGGCCGAGCACTTTATGAGGGCACTATTGAATTCGAGCATGCACAAAAACTTGCTGATTCATATCAGACATAATCATCTCTAAGTAAATATTTGGCGAGCAACGGAAATTATTTCTGTTTCTGCAAATAAAATTTCAAGAAGTAATAAACATGCCACTCGCGAAACGAATTATTCCTTGTCTAGATGTGGATGCAGGGCGCGTTGTCAAAGGCGTTAAATTTGTTGATATCCGCGATGCGGGCGATCCAGTTGAAGTTGCTAAGCGTTATGATCGAGAAGGCGCAGACGAAATTACTTTTTTAGACATAACCGCAAGCTCAGATAATCGTGACACGATGGTTCATGTAGTTGAGCAGGTTGCAGCCCAAGTATTTATTCCACTAACCGTAGGTGGCGGAATTCGCAAGGTAGAAGATATACGCACACTTTTAAATGCGGGTGCTGATAAAGTGGGTATTAATACCGCTGCAGTTTTTAACCCAGAATTTGTAAAGCAAGCTAGTGATAAAGTCGGTTCACAATGCATAGTGGTTGCTATCGATGCAAAGCAAGTAAGTAAAGCAGGAGAACCATTAAAGTGGGAGATTTTTACTCACGGTGGACGTAAGCCTACCGGGTTGGATGCGTTAGAATGGGCACAGGAGATGCAAGATTATGGTGCTGGCGAGATTTTGTTAACTAGCATGGACAGGGATGGCACTAAGCTAGGATTTGACCTAGAGTTAACACGCGCAATTAGTGAGGCCGTTGGTATTCCCGTTATCGCCTCTGGGGGTGTAGGTACATTGGCTCATTTGGCAGATGGCGTAACAATAGGTAAGGCAGATGCTGTATTGGCCGCCAGCATATTTCACTTTGGTGAATACACTATACAAGAGGCAAAAAGCTATATGGCGCAGCAAGGGATTGTGGTAAGAAGTTAAATATGAGCAACAATGATACCTTGCATAAATTAGCTGAGATTCTTGAACAGCGTAAAAATGCTAAAGCAGATGAATCTTATGTAGCCAGCTTATATGAGTCTGGCCTAGAAAAAATACTCGCTAAGATCAATGAAGAGGCGGGTGAAACAATTGATGCTGCAAGAGAAGCAGACACTGAGCATTTAATACATGAAGTTGCTGATTTGTGGTTTCATTGCATGGTGCTATTAGCACAGCAAAATTTAAGCCACGAAAAAGTACTTGAAGAATTAAATCACCGTTTTGGAATTTCAGGACTGGTTGAAAAAGCTCAACGGTAATTAGATATTTTTACGAATTAGAAATTAGATACTTATTAAAGTTTTTATAGGAGTTTAGATTATGGGAATTAGCCCTTGGCAATTATTGATAGTTCTAGTCATTGTTGTGTTAATTTTTGGTACAAAAAAATT
>CAJHXG010000229.1_pt1 | contig 21690 bp, 25 predicted proteins | sample 9198481 | NCBI WGS metagenome assembly CAJHXG01 (sample SAMEA7708348, study PRJEB35096) | sediment metagenome | biome: marine neritic benthic zone biome [ENVO:01000025]; feature: sediment [ENVO:00002007]; material: shallow marine sediment [ENVO:03000034] sea grass bed [ENVO_01000059] ... | reverse complement strand
TTAACCGGTTTAGATTCGTCAGAGCATCACTTTCAATATTCAATTGATGATGGTCCATCGCCGGTGTCAAAGAATGATGTGAAGAACTATAGATCGGATGTTTATTTAATACCGGTTACTAGTGAAAATAAAACATTTATTAAATGGGCATCTTCTTGGGAATCAGCATTGAATAATGAAGAAACAACAGATTTCTGTAACCCTATTTACGCTGCAGTACTTAACGACTTAGCAAAGCAATTTTAATAAACAACAAAAAGCCTCCGAAATAGAAGGCTTTTTAATTTTGCCTGACTTAGCAAGCTAGATCGCTTTTTCGCTCATCTGTTTTGCAATGTAATCCGCTTGTCGAATGGCAAGAGTTACAATGGTTAAGGTTGGGTTTTCTGCTGCTCCCGTTGTGAACTGACTGCCATCAGATATAAACAGATTTGAGATTTCGTGAGTTTGACCGTGTGCATTGCACACACCATCTTTTGCGTTTGCACTCATGCGACAAGTGCCAAGATTATGAGTAGATGGATACGGAGGCACTAAATAATTTTCTTTAGCTCCTGCAGCGTCATAAACTGCAGAACCTTGCTTATATGCGTGTTCGCGCATCGCGATGTCGTTTGGATGATCATCAAAGTGCACATTAGGTGTTGGCATTCCATGTTGATCTTTATTCTCAGTATGTAAAGACACCGCATTAGATTCCTGAGGCATATCTTCTCCCACAAGCCACATACCTGCCATGTGACTGTATTCATCCATTTTTCTTGTGAAGTCATGACCCCATGCGCCAGGGTCTAAGAAGGCCGCCATAAACGGTAAGCCTAATGCTAGGGTTTCCATTTCATAACCACCAACAAATCCACGCTTAGTATCATTCCCAGATTCATCTGTAATGATGCCGGCCATAGTAGTGCCACGCCACATGTGTACCGGCTTTTCGAATGCTGCATAAACCGAACCCGTCATATGACGCATATAGTTTTTACCAACTTGGCCTGATGAGTTGGCTAATCCATTTGGGCTTTGGTTGTTTTCTGAATTTAATAGTAGTCGAGGTGATTCAATTGAATTACCCGCAACACATACCGCACGTGCTTTTTGCATATGTTGATTTCCATCAACATCCGCATAAATTACACCACTTACTTTGCCTGATTTGTCTTGCTCTATTTTTAGAACATGTGACTTAGGACGAAGATCTAATTTACCAGTTGCTTCTGCTTTAGGAATTTCTGCAACTAAAGTGGACCATTTTGCGCCGGTCTTACAGCCTTGAAAACAAAAACCAAGTTGTAAGCAAGAAGCGCGACCATCACGAGGTTTGCTATTAATCGCCATGCGTCCCGTATGACAATTTTTATAGCCAAGTTTTGTTGCACCAGCATGCATGACTTTAAAATTGTTATTGCCTGGCAAGCCAGGAATGCCATTGGTGCGTGTAACACCCATCTTGTCTTCAGCTTTGTCGTAATAAGGTTCAAGATCTTTAAGCTTTAATGGCCAATCTAAAAGGTTTGCACCTTCTATGTCTCCATATTCTGTTTTCACTCTGAACTCATGATCTTGTATGCGTAAGCTTGCACCGGCCCAGTGAGTGGTAGAGCCGCCAACGGTTTTACAAATCCATGCTGGCAAACCATTAAAGTCTTTACCTACCCGCCAGCTACCGGAAGAGCTGCGTGAGTCCAGCCACGAAATTTGGCCAAACGAGCCCCATTCATCGTTTACAAAGCTATCGTTAGATTCTTGGCCGCCGGCTTCGAGTAACACAACTTGAATGCCTTTTTGGCACAATTCATTTGCTAATGTGCCGCCGCCTGCGCCTGAACCTACAATTACCACTACACCGTCATCATCTAAATCATATTTTGCCATGATGTTTTCTCCTTATGACTTTGCTGAAAATGCTGCAGGGCTAGCATCAGCAGGTGGATCGGGTAGCCAATTTAAATCATTAAAGCCTCGAGTGAGGTAACCACCTTCTTTCCAGGCATCACCTTCATAACCAAAATGTGCCCAGGCCATTTCATTGTTATAAAGAGAAACAACTGCCGTCCCTTTAATCTTTTCAAAAAAATCATTGCCGGCCATTTTTTCAATCACAGAAAATTGTTTGTCATTATCCGCAGCAAGCCAATCTCCTCCAGCTCCGGCATTTAATTCTGCTGCACCATCGGTAAGTAATTTAGCGACTGTATCATCACCTGCTGCAGCTGCATCAAGGTCTTTAACCACTAATGCATACACTGCATCATCTAATGTTGCATGGGGGAAAATGTGTCGAGTGGCCTGTAACAGTGTTTGACCCGTTGTTTTATCAAGCTTGGTTAATTCCAATGCCCAAGTTTGGCTGGGAGCCAAAACGCTGAGCACGCCTGTTGTGGTAGCTAATGTTCCCATTAGCACTGTGCCGCTGGTTTTCAAAAAATCGCGACGCGTTAGATCTAGGTCTAACATAGTTACCTCCTCCGGTAAGCCTCTTTTATTATAATTTTATTGAGGCGTTTTTTTATGTTTTATGTATATGCTCCGTGCCTTTGTAATACTTCAATCTCATATCCATCTGGATCTTTAATGAAGAAAAATTTTGCTAATAATTCACCGCCAGGGCTAAATGACACCACGTCTTGTGGCTCATAGCCAAGAGATTTAATTCGTGCATGTTCTGAATCCAAGTCGTCAACACAGACTGCTATATGTCCATAACCATTACCATGTGTATAGGCATCTTTTTGATCTTTATTGAGAGTAAGCTCAATTTCAAAATCGTTTTCGTCATTACCTAAATACACTAAGGCAAAGTCATCAAAATCGAGATAGCGTTTTTCTTTTAAACCAAACGCCTTTTCATAGAATTCTTTGGAGCGTGCAACATCGAGTACACGAATCATTGAATGAATAACTTTCGCCATGTTTATCCTTTTTGCTAATAAATTAAGTATAAAAACCTAATGAAAATTCAGGTAGTAAGGGAATACTACTTGTGTATATATCATTGTTGCACTATAAATAAACCTATAACAATAAAAAAAACCATTATATTTATAAGGTTCAAGTCTTATGTGTAATATTTATACAGGAACGCCAACAGATCGTTACGATAGTGATTGTCGATCTATTCGCATTCAAGGTTGCGTTACCAGTATTCGTTTAGAGAATGAGTTTTGGGAAATCTTGTATCAAATGGCTTTAGAAGAAAAACAAACCGTTCCACAGTTTATAAATGTACTATACGACGAAATTTTAGATACTCATAAAAACGTTAGTAATTTCACCTCATTCCTACGCGTGGCCTGTGCAATTTATCTGCATCGCAAAGGCCAGATAGAGCTGGCGCACTAATAAATACAAATACTTTACCATTTGCCTTGAGGTTTTAAATTCAAGCGTTGAATTATAGTGGTAGCAATTTCCTCAATAGAGACTGATGAGGTATCAATAAAAGGAAGCTTTGAATTTTTATATATTGATTCAGCTCTCTTAATTTCAAACTCGCATTGTTCAAATGATGCATACTTGCTATTTGGTTTTCTTTCAGCCCTAATTTTGCATAATTGAGTAGGTGAAATGGTGAGCCCGAATATTTGGTCTTTAGAGGCTCTTAGAGTCTCTGGTAAATAAGAGTTTTCAAAATCAGAGTCCGTTAGCGGGTAATTTGCGGTTTTTAAATTGTAATGCATGGCTAGATATAAACAGGTCGGTGTTTTTCCACTTCGAGAAACGCCGGTTAAAATGATGTCAGCATGTTCTATAGTGTCTAGCTTCATGCCATCATCATGGCTTAATGCAAAATTTAATGCGTCAATGCGCTGAAGGTAGTCAGAAGTGTTGCCCACACCATGTGTTTCTCCTATTGCGTGTGAAGCTTTAATTTTTAAGTGTGATTCCATTTCGGGTATAAAAGATGAAAAAATATCGAAAATGGAAATATCATTAGCAGCAAACAAATTCTTGAGATTTTCATCTGCTAGACTGGTGAAGACTATAGGTGTGTTTTGAGAGTTTGTAGCGACTTTTTTTATGTGTGAAATTGCCTTTTCTGCATTTTCTTTTTTAGTGACAAATGGGAAAACTTTCTTTTCAAAGGTAATATCTGGAAATTGTGTAAATAATGAATGTCCTAATGACTCAATAGTAATTCCAGTACTATCTGAGATGAAAAAAACATTTTGTATTTTTTTGCTATCCAAAATATAAAATAGAGTATGAATGATTACGTTATAAATTTAGCAAAACTTAGCTCAAACAATCTACCTGATGTTGGTGGTAAAAACGCATCTCTTGGTGAGATGATTCAGAATCTTAGCTCGGTTGGTATATCGGTTCCAGGTGGATTCGCTACTACTTCCTATGCGTTTCAAATGTTTCTCCAGGAGAATCTTCTTAAAGATGAAATTGCCAAACGTCTAAGCAATCTTGATGTAGATAATATCAGTGCATTGTCTAAGTGTGGAGATGAAATTCGAAATTTAATGCTCAATGCTAAATTACCTAAAGTATTGGAACAAGATATTCGAGCCTCATATAAAAACCTGGAAGGCACAACATGCCCCAATGCAGCGGTTGCTGTGCGCTCTTCAGCGACAGCGGAAGATTTACCCGAGGCTTCATTTGCCGGACAACAAGAAAGTTATCTTAATGTTTGTGGAATTGATGAAGTGTTAAGTGCGGTTAGGAAAGTGTTTGCTTCTTTATACAATGACCGTGCCATTGCTTATCGCGTGCATAAGGGTTTTGAGCATGCGCATGTTTCACTCTCAGCAGGGGTGCAGCAAATGGTGCGCAGCGACCTTGCATCCAGTGGCGTGATGTTCACATTAGACACTGAATCCGGATGCAGAGAAGTTGTGCTGATAACAGCAAGTTACGGATTAGGCGAAACGATTGTTCAGGGGCAAGTTAATCCGGATGAGTTCTATGTTTCAAAATCGTCAATTAAACGAGGTAAGGCGGCCGTTATTAGTCGCACACTTGGCAGTAAATTAGAAAAAATGGTTTTCAGAGACAAACAAAGTGGTGTCGACACTTTGAATGTTGATCCTGAAGAGCAAATAAAATTTTGTATTAGCAATGAAGAGGTCGAAGCCTTAGCGCAAATGGCGCTAAAAATTGAACAACACTATAAACGTCCTATGGATATTGAGTGGGCGAAAGATGGTATAGATGGAAAGCTATATATTGTGCAGGCTAGACCAGAAACGGTACAAAGCCAAACACAAAAAGTAATTGAAAAATATTCCTTGCGTGAAAAGTCATCTGTGCTCACAACGGGGCGAAGTATAGGTAGTCGTATTGGTGCAGGTAATGCGCGAGTTATTCAATCTTTGAAGGAAATTGATCAACTTCAAGAAGGCGAGGTCTTGGTAACGGATATGACCGATCCCGATTGGGAACCGGTAATGAAAAGAGCAGCGGCTATCGTTACAAACCGAGGAGGACGCACCTGTCATGCTGCAATCATTGCACGAGAATTGGGTGTGCCGGCTGTAGTAGGATGTAGTGATGCAACCAACAATATTAGCACTGAACAGCCAGTTACGGTTTCATGCGCCGAAGGGGATACCGGCAATGTGTATTCTGGATTACTTAATTTTGAAGTAGACAAAATTCAACTAGAAAAAATGCCCGAAATTCCATGCAAGATCATGTTGAATGTGGGTAATCCTGAGCGTGCGTTTTCTTTTGCACAAATACCAAATGCAGGTGTTGGGTTGGCACGACTGGAATTTGTGATCAACAATATGGTGGGTATCCATCCACGTGCTTTGTTGGATTTCGATACTTTGCCTAATGAAATAAAAAGTACAATTACTGAAAAAATTTCTGCTTATGATAATTCAACAAATTTCTATATAAGCAAGTTAACCGAGGGGATCGCCACGCTCGCAACTGCGTTCGAGGGGAAACCAGTCATACTGCGACTGTCCGATTTTAAATCAAATGAATATGCAAATTTATTGGGAGGGAATTTATACGAGCCTGAAGAAGAAAATCCTATGATTGGTTATCGCGGTGCATCGCGATATTTGTCCGAGATGTTTCAGGCCTGTTTTGAGATGGAATGCAAGGCAGTGCATGGCGTACGCAATGAAATGGGCTGCACCAATATCCAAATCATGATTCCTTTCGTTCGCACTATTGATGAAGCCAAGCAAGTTACCGAACTTTTGGGGAAAAATGGATTGGTTCGTGGCGAGAATGATCTAAAAGTCATTATGATGTGTGAAGTTCCTTCAAATGCCTTATTGGCAGAACAATTTTTGCAATACTTTGATGGCTTTTCTATCGGCTCTAATGACCTAACGCAAATGACGCTTGGCTTAGATCGCGATTCAGAGTTGATTGCAGAAAAGTTTGATGAAAGAAATGATGCAGTAAAGAGCCTGATAAGAATGGCGATACAAGCTTGTAAACAAGCAAATAAATACGTTGGAATTTGTGGGCAAGGCCCGTCAGACTATCCTGATTTTGCAAAGTGGTTGATTGAACAAAAAATTGATAGTTTGTCTTTGAACCCAGATTCAGTTCTAAGCACTTGGATGTATCTTTCAAAACAATAATATGAATTTCCGTGTAGCATCGTTTAACGTGCTTAATCTTGTGCGCCCAGGCGTTCGTTATTACGATCTTCCGGTGCATGCAGAAGATGAGCATGAACATAAACTTAAATGGATTGCACAAACACTAGATCGAAGCCGAGCAGATATTGTGGGATTTCAGGAAGTATTTAGTAGTTCCAGCTTACAAGCAGCCGTCGAATATTCTCAGAACTTTCACGACCATGCCCAAGTATTATCCCCGGGCGCAGACACTGAAAGTAATGAAGAAGATGGTAAAGCCTTGCGACCAAAAGTTGGTTTAGCAACACGCTTTCAAATATTACGTCATGAGTCGATAAAAGAATTTCCAACCACAGCAGATTTTCAAATACCGAGTAAGTCACCGGAAGGTATTGAGCAGCTTATCGATGTGCCAATCAAACAATTTGAACGTCCACCACTACGCGCTGAAATTTTAATACCCGAAACAGATGTAACCGTCGTTGTTTATGTCGCGCACTTAAAATCTAAACGACCCATCTATAAAGAAGGTGAAGACCGAGAAAATCCAATTCATCGCTCATTGGGATCCTTGCGAGCGCAAGTAGTACGTAGTATAGAAGCCACTGCACTTCGTACAAGGCTAGTTAAAGATATAGAAAAGAATAAGCAACCATTAATTGTGTTGGGCGATTTAAACGATACGGTTGAGAGTACCAGCACACAAATTATTGCAGGCGATTCACCAGATTTTCGATGGCCACTAAAAATTAAGCGTATGTATTGGGATGTGCTGTTGTATAGCACGAATACCATACAGACACGGCAAGATTTAAAAGATTTTGGCTATACCCATATTCACCATGGGCGTCGTGATGTGCTAGACCATATATTAGTGTCGCAAGAGTTCTATCATAGAAATACTAAACGTATTGGAAAAGTTACTTACCAACACATATTTAATGATCACTTATTCGATTGGTCACTTACAGCCAGAGAGTCGGATCGAATCATGTCTGATCACGGTATTCCGGTGGCTGAGATTGAATTAGATAAATTTGATTAACGAGGTTCAGGAAGATGTGTGTGAGATCTTGGTTTTACAACTAAATTGATAGGAGTTCTTCACAAAGTAGTATAAATAGAGTAGATTTATTTAGTTATGGTTTTGAATTATTATGCATTGCAACTACTTGGTTGGAGCAAAGTATGTTATTTCCCTCAATTCCACAAAATGAACCTAGTCGATTGGCGATATTGCACGCACTCAATATTCTCGATACGTCACCAGATATTCGGTTTGATTGCATTACTCGATTTGCAGCTGAAAACTTGCAGTACCCATCTTTCTAGATAACTTTATCGATTCTGATCGCCAGCGGTTTAAGTCCGCTTAGGGAATTTAGGCTACAGAATTCTCTCGAGATTTTTCTATTTGCGCGCATGCAATTTGCGAGACTACGATTAACCACGCCTTGGGTGCGCTCTTATATAAGCTTCGTGCTGCAATTAAATTCAGGAATGAATATCGGCACACTGTGCTTGGTTGATATACGACCCAGAAAATTTAATGACGATGAAAATATCTTGATTATAGAACTTGGAGCAATGGCTGAAGATTTAGTTAATGGCCGCCTTTTCCCGCCTAAAGTTAGTAATTAGTGCATTACTATTTTATCGCTTTAAGTTTGTCTGCCCAAAATCGGGCAATTTATTTTTAGAGTTGTTGAGCTTTAAAAATATTGGCTATAACTTAGACAATTTACTGAATGTCTTTCATTTATTACTGGAAGAAATATAAGTAAGTCACGTTCAATCATGTGTTTTTGGTTAATTTATTTAAATATAACTGTCATAGCCTAAAGGTGATCTAGATCTAGGCGATAAGCATTTGTACTATGGAGTAATATATAGGTGCATATTAATTTTGTACGTTTATTGCGCGAAAATATAAAAACGTTGTTAACTATCCTGGAGTTCTATCTTGAAAGCAGTTGGCTTATATAAGTATCTTCCTATCGATTTACCTGATTCATTAGTGGATGTCGAAATCGACAAGCCGAGCCCTCAAGGACAAGAACTTCTCGTTCAAGTGCAAGCAGTAGCAGTAAATCCGGTCGATACCAAGATGCGCTCTCCACAAGATAAAGTAGAGGACAGCCCACGAATCCTTGGGTGGGATGTAGCTGGTGTGGTTGAAGCGGTAGGGTCAGAAGTGAGCCTTTTTAAGGTCGGAGATGAAGTGTTCTACGCTGGTAGTTTTACTCAGCCAGGTTGTAATAGTGAATTTCACATAGTTGATGAACGTATTGTAGGTAGTAAACCAAAGAGTTTGGATTTTGCTCACGCTGCTGCAATGCCTTTAACAAGTATTACGGCGTGGGAAGCGATGTTTGATCGGTTAGGAGTCGATAGTGAAGGTGCTGATACGGGTAAAAATTTATTAATTATTGGTGGAGCAGGGGGTGTAGGTTCAATAGCTACGCAATTTGCAAAGCAACTTGCGAAACTTACTGTCACTGTGACTGCTTCGCGCCCTGAATCTAAAACCTGGGTTAAAGATTTAGGAGTCGATCATATTATTAATCATTATTTAGATATTCCTGACCAAGTTAATAAACTTGGCATCAATGGATATGAATATATTTTGTGTTTTAATGATACTGATGAGCATTGGCAATCGATGGCAACGGTCGTCGCACCGCAGGGAAAAATTTGTTCAATAGTAGAGACGGCAGCTGATGTAGATCTTGGTGCGCTCAAGAGTAAGAGCGCGACTTTTTCTTGGGAATTTATGTTTACACGTTCGATGTATGAAACTGATGATATGATTGAGCAACATCATATATTAAATCGTGTAGCAGGATTAGTTGATGCAGGGAAGATCAAAACCACATCAAATAAAGTACTAGAACCTATCAATGCGAAAAACTTAAAAGCTGCACATGCTGAAATTGAAGGTAGGCATGCTATTGGTAAAATTGTCTTACAAGGTTGGTAGTGCGACGAAACTATGGTTTATCCTTATGCTTCGTTAATAAATGATCTTAAAATCGCTCATGTCTAGGATCATACACATCACTATTTCCAACATTTTTTGCCTTGTCTAAGAATAAATCATAGCTTCTTTTAGAAATTTATATGGCGTTAAAAATTTATGAAAACTAAATTACTTCTCATTCTTGTTTTTTCAGCCTTAGGTATCAGTAGCGTTTCGTTAGGTGGCTGTGCTACAAAAAAGAAGAATCAAACGTTAAGTTCATTTGAGGAGACCACTAGGTTGTATGGAAGGTTGTTGCGCTGGAGAGAATTTGAAGGTGCAGTGAATATGATTCGCCATCAAGATGAGTCTACTGTTGATATTAGTCTGGATGGGTTTGAGGATTTACGCGTTACCGATTATGAAATTAAAAGAGTGGTAATGGGTGAAGACTTAAAAACGGCTATAGTAGAAGCAGATATTTCATACTATTTTGAAACGACAAATATCGTGAAAGAAATCCGTGACACTCAAAATTGGTGGTATTTGGAAGAAGCAGAAAAGTGGTTTCTAGATGATAATTTTCCAGCGTTTTAGCTGGCTACATTCTTGCTTAGAAATTCACGCCACTGATTATTCAAATCTCCGACGGCCAGAAATGAAGGATTTAATAAAGAATCTTTAGTGTTGTATTGAAGCGTCTTTAAAGTAGTATCAACAATAACTCCGCCAGCTTCATTAACTACGCAATGCGCAGCTGCAGTATCCCACTCAGATGTGGGTCCAAAACGAGGGTAGATGTCTGCGACACCTTCGGCTACAAGACACATTTTAATTGAGCTGCCCATGCTGATTAGATCAAATTCTCCAATTTTTTCCTGTAAAGCTTGTAGTGACTTACCTGCATGGGAGCGACTACCACAGATTGTTGGTTTATTTGTAGGAGTGGATGAGCGTACTTGAATTTTCTGGGCCATTTGGTTTTGTTCTTGTTTATAAGCGCCTTGTTTTCTAGATGCGGAGTAACAAATATCTTGAACGGGGATATAAACCACGCCTAAGCTTGAACTATGTTCGGTTATTAATGCGATATTGACTGTAAACTCTCCATTTCTTTTAATGAATTCGCGAGTGCCGTCTAAGGGGTCTATAAGCCAATAATTTTTCCAGCTTGATCTTTCGGCAAAGCTAATAGATGCTGATTCCTCAGATAATATGGGAATCTCCGGTGTGAGTTTTTCGAGCTTTTCAATTATAAGGGTGTGTGAGGCTAAATCAGCAGTTGTTAGTGGGGAGTGGTCTTTCTTTTGCTCAACTTCAAAGCCTTCTGCATAGATCTTCATAATCTCCGCGCCAGCCTGTTTTGCAATTTCACAAACAGGATTGACCAGTTCCTTCAGCCATATATCATTAATTTCCATAATTGAGCTAATTATCTAGGATTTATTCGTTAATGCAAACACCAATGGACTGGAAAGCAATCACTGCTGTCTTTCTTGATATGGATGGCACTTTATTAGATTTATATTTTGATAATTATTTTTGGCATGAGCATGTACCTCTACGCTTTAGCGAGAAACATACAATCGATGTGCATGATGCCAAACAACAATTATTAAATCGCTACAAGAATAAAGCTGGAACGCTTGATTGGTATTGTGTGGATTTTTGGGAAAATGAACTTGGGCTTGATATTGCAGCACTAAAACGTGAAGTTTCTAAACATATTCAGATCTTCCCTAATGTTGAAAAGTTCCTAAAAAAACTCAAATTGCATGAAAAACATGTCGCTTTAGTAACCAATGCGCATCGTAAAAGCATTGCTGTCAAAATGGATCATTTAGAGCTAGAGGGTTATTTTGACAAGATTATTTCATCACATGATTACGGTCATGCTAAGGAAGAACTGGAGTTTTGGCGCAAATTTATGCAGGCAGAGCCTTTTGATCCTGCTACCACCTTATTTATTGATGATAACTTATCAGTATTAGCAGCGGCAGAAGCTTATGGGATTCAACATCTGCTTTCTATTAAAAAGCCGGATAGTTCAAAGCCTTTACAAGATACTTTGCACTACCCAGCATTAGCAGACTTTGATGAGATTATGCCTGAGTAGTCAGGTTCGTTTGGCTCAACCTCTTTTCCAACGCTTAAAGCGTTTTTTGCAATACTTCAATAAGGATTCGTAGTTAGGAAAGTACAAGTCAAAGTCATCCTCCGCAGGTGAGTCAAACTCACAATAATCATTGGTGTGATCGCGACAAATTTGCGGTCGTGTATCATAAATTCCGCAACCGCCATCAGGCTGTAAGTGTTCGCATTTCGCAGCAAATGAAACCCACCAACCTTCATCATCTTTATAAACAGATACATTCTTATGCGAGACCTGCCAAAGCATATGCTCAAAGTCGACCTTTGTTTTTGGAGATTCAAGTTCTTCTGTTACATATGAGCAGCAATATGAATTTGTGCAAAATCCACATTTATTTTCGGCAGTGATTTCAACGCCAGGTTCGAGCTTAACTTTTATGTCCGCTAATAGTTCCATTTCAATCTGCTAATTTGTTGAGTGAGGTTGGTATTATAAACGCGCTAGTGCATAGAGGGAATATAACTTAAAATATTTATGTGGCTGCAAATACTTACCTGGAGCTTATTGAATTATTCACAGTTATTTAAGTGAGTCGTCCCAAGAGAAGGCACAATCCAATTCAGAGCGCACCATGCGCAAGCCTTTTAATCCTTGTTCTGACAAGACAGTTAAAGGTGGTTGATTTTGAAAGCGTCGGTGCGGTGTATGCATCCATAGAATACCCATATGCGCATTGCGTGGGAAACTTGTGCGAAGTGCATCGGCTATTCCTGCAATATGTTCTATGCATTCTAAGGTTTGTTGTGATTCCGGAAAAGCCTCACCATCACGAAAGCGATCTAAATTACGTAAGCGTACTTTGCTAGGTAATTTCAAGAGTTTAATTATATCTTTACCTGGTAGTTCCCATTCGTCTAAAACGCGCATGATATGCCGTGTAATTTCGACCTGATATTGCGGTGAGGAGAAAGACATTTTGTAAAGGCTAAAGAATACTAAAGTAAGAGTAAGTTTTTAATCGTCGTTTGTTGGTTTCTTGGTGATTTTTTCCTTATGAGGAGCTTTGAATTCGATTACTGTAGAGGTTTTAGGTTCATCTATATAACGTGGCCGATCTTTATTTTCAATTCCAGCTTGTTCTGAAAGCTCGCGTTCCCTTGCGGAAATGAGTCCAAAACAATCGCGGATATCTTTTATTGTTTGTTCATTTAATGGGTGACGCATACCAGGGCCAGGAGTTGTGTCTTTTACAATCTGTGCTAGCAGCTTACGCATCACAACTAAAATCCGTTGTTCCTTAGTTCTAGTAGTCATTAAATAACCAGCATTCGCGTTAGATACTTATAGAGTGGTATAAATAGTAATCAGCTATAGCCTAGCAGATTATGCTGAATATACCATTGATCTTTTATGCGTACTTGACATAGATAGCGTAAAATCACCTTAGTTTTTTATGACAAATTTAATTTTTAAGGAGTCACCCTTATGCAACAAGCACAATTTTCAATTGGACAGCTCATCGTGCATAAGAAATTTAATTATCGCGGTGTAATTTATGATGTCGATGCTGAATATACCGGCACTGAAGAATGGTACGAAAAGGTGGCAAAATCTAAGCCACCAAAAGATAAGCCTTGGTATCATGTTTTGGTTGATGGGCAGTTAATGACAACTTATGTGGCAGAAAGACATCTAGATGTGGATGCTAGTTCTGAGCCAATTACGCATCCTTTAACCGAAGACTTTTTTGATAGTTTTGAGGATGGAGCATATCAAAACTATCAGATTAATAATTAACTATGTTCAAATCCATTTCTAATTTAGTTTATGAAAAATTTCGTAAAGATAGTGATGCAGTTATTGATGAACAACAAGTTATGCACTTGGCTTCAGCTGCATTGTTATTAGAAGTTAGTCGTGCAGATTTTGATATTCAAGATGAAGAGTTAGAGTCTATTGCAAATTCATTAATTGCAAGGTTTGATTTCTCAAAACAAGAAGCAGACAGTCTCATCGAGTTAGCTAGAACTGAGCAAGACAGCCATGTATCTATTCACCCGTTTGTAAAAATTATCAACGATAGGTGTTCTGCCGACGAAAAAAAATTATTACTAGAAAATTTGTGGCGCGTGGCCTATGCAGATGGCAAGCTCGATAAGTATGAAGAATATCAGTTACGAAAAATCGCAGACTTGCTATACATTCCGCACAGTATTTTTATTCAAACTAAACTTAAAGTTACAGAAGTTTAGTTAAAAAATAAAATTGATAAGCGATAAACTATAAAAATGATAAATTAAGGACGAGATTAATAAAGGGTGTCTAAATTAATATAGACACCCTTGATATGTTTATACCATGCTTTTTAGACCTTTAAGCGGAAGTACTTTAATTCCTTTGCTTGCAGGTTTTGCTTTAAACATCATTTCTTCGCCAGTGAATGGATTGATGCCTTTACGTGCTTTTCTTGCAGGTTTCTTAACAACTTTAATCTTAAGTAAGCCTGGAAGATTAAAATAACCAGCGCCACGTGGCTTAAGTTCTTTGGAGATTAAACCCTCAAGAGACTCTAAAACTGATGCAACTTCTTTTCTAGAAAGATCTGTATCAGCAGCAATGCTGTTTAGGATTTCTGATTTTGTAGGTGGTTTTTTAACAGATGTGCTTTTTGTAGCGGCCATGCATAATTCCTCTAAATCGATAATGAACAATTAATTAAGTGCGGCGGTATGATCAAACACTCTGAATAGAAATACAATAGCAATAGTGGAAAAAGTGCGAGGAAGTTAGCATTTTTACATATTCTAGAAATATTGAATGAAATATTTCAATGGCAGAACATGAGTAAAGAAGCTCAGACTGAGTTTTTGCAAAATCGATAGATGGCAATTTCACCAAGCAAATTAGGAAAAAGTTTGCTACCTATGCTATATCGATGGGCATGATCTACTGCAGCGCGTTGTATAATTTTTATACCATTGCTATTACATAGCGCTTCAAAATCTTGCAATGAGCATAGATGTATATTTGGAGTATCGTGCCAATTATCAGGCAATGTACGTGTAACTGGCATATGTCCTCCAAGCGCTAATTGAATCCGATTTTTCCAAAAAGCCATGTTTGGAAACGTTACAATACCTTCTTTTCCTATGCGCATCATTTGTGTTAATAATTTTTCAGGATGTTGGATAGCTTGTAGAGTTTGAGTCATCACAACATAGTCAAAAGAATTTTCATCAAAAAATTCTGTAATGCCTTCATCTAAGTTAGTTTGGATTACTTGTACACCCTTGACGACACATTTAATAATATTTGTATGATCAATTTCTAATCCATAACCGGTAACGTTGCGAGTTTTATGCAAATGGCTCAGTAGAGCACCGTCACCACAACCTAAATCAAGAATACGTGTATCAGGTTTTATCCATTCACAAATAAGATCTAAGTCTGGCCTTAATTTATTGTTTAAAAAACTATCGCTCATGGAACTACTCTATGTTATCCATGTAGGCATTAAGTACGCCATGATATTCAGGTATAGGGGTAAGGAATGCATCATGCCCAAGTTCGGCATCAATTTCTGCGTAACTCACTTTCTTATCTGCCACAACCAAGGCTCGTACAATTTCGCGCGAGCGTGCAGGCGTAAATCTCCAGTCACCTGTAAATGAAATAACTAGAAAATTTGCATTGGTATCATCAAATGCTCGTGGCAAGTTGTTGTTGAATTGCAATGCAGGATCAAAGTAGTCTAAAACTTTAGTCATCAACAAATAAGTGTTGGCATCAAATCGATCTACAAAAGATTTGCCTTGATAACGCAAATAACTTTCTACTTGAAATTCAACATCAAAACCAAAACTAATTTTACCTTCTCGCAAGTCTCGGCCAAATTTTTCGCGCATAGCATCATCAGATAAATAAGTGATGTGACCTAGCATGCGCGCAAGCATTAAACCTTGGCGAGGAATGGTTTTGTGTTCGTAGAAGCGTCCGGCATGAAAATCTGGATCAGAAAAAATTGCTTGGCGTGCCACTTCATTGAAAGCAATATTTTGTGCAGTAAGTTTTGGTGTCGCAGCAATCACTAAAGCGTGACGTAAACGATCTGGGTAATCGATCGCCCATTGCATTACTTGCATGCCACCCAAGCTACCGCCAATGACTGCCGCCCATTGTTGGATGCCTAGTTCATCTGCAAGATAGCCTTGGCTAATTACCCAGTCATGTACAGTGAGTAATGGAAAATCAGGACCATAAGGTTTACCAGTTTCGGGATTGATAGTGTTCGGCCCGCTGCTTCCTTTACAGCCGCCTAGATTATTTGGGCAAACTATGAAAAAACGACTGGTATCAAATGGTTTGCCGGGACCGATGCAATTATCCCACCATCCAGGTTTACGATCATCTACACTATTGTATCCAGCAACGTGTTGGTCGCCAGAAAGTGCATGACAAATTAGCAGGGCGTTACTTTTGTCTGCGTTCAGTTCTCCATAGGTTTCATAAGCGAGTGTGAACTCCGGCAATGAGCGACCACAATCAAGCTGTAAGGATTTTTTGACAGTTAAAAATTGCGTCTCTATGAGACCAACTGAATCTGGTGCAAATGTTTCTGGCACGTTTAAACTACTAAACTAAAGTTATTTGAGCTGGGAGTGTAATGAGTGCGTGTAGTACACGCAATCCTTAATAAGAAAATGTTGATTGCTTTATATCGAATGGAGGAAGATTTTTATGCAATATAAACCAAGTAACACTACAAAAGTTGAGAGATCAAAAATACCAACAGGTGGAATGAGCTTTCGAGCTGGACGTATTAAAGGTTCGGTAATGGAGCGTAAAATTGGTGTAATTGGGTTACTTTTGCCATGCATATGGGGCGCTACCCAGCTAATTACTACCAGGATAATAATTGTAAAGATAAATATATTAACTACTTGATTTAGAATACCTAGTATCGCCGGAAGTATAAAAGAACTTAGTAATGCTTGTTTACCTGCAAGAAAGCTTCGTACTGCAAGTTCAATAAACTTAAGCGCTAAAATTAAAACAATCGCTGATGTATCGATGCTACCTATGCTAGGTATAAGTTTACGCAGCGGTATTAGCACGGGGTTGGTGATGGTTAAAATAAATTGGGAGAACGGATTATAAAAATCTGCACGTGTAAGCCCTAGTAGCATACGAATAATCACCGCATAAATGTATGAGGTGAATAAAACATGAATTAAAAAATCTAAAACATTATTTATTGGGTTCATGATTGTATGCTCATATTCTTTTAGCTTGTTATTCGCTAGTCTTTGAAAGCTGCTGAGATCTTGTTGCAGCATTTTTAATTGCCGTTTCAATGATCTTTTTCATATCGTGTTGTTGTAAAGTGTTAATCGCAGCTTCGGTAGTTCCACCTTTAGATGTTACTGCAAGACGTAGTGCTTGAGCAGATTGGTCACTTTTAGCTATTAACTTTGCTGCTCCTGTTGCCGTAGCGACAGTTAATTCACGTGCTTGAGTCTCGTTTAAGCCTAAACTCTTCCCAGCGTCCATCATCGCTTCAATTAAATAAAAGAAATAGGCTGGCCCACTACCAGATACTGCGGTGACTGCATCTAGTAAAGATTCATATTCTAGCCAAAGTGCTGTGCCCACACTACTGAGGATTTCAAAAGCAAGCTCACGCTGTTTTGCACTTACTTCAGTATTGGCATGTAAACCAGTAATGCCTGATTGTACTAATGCGGGGGTGTTTGGCATGCAGCGAATAATTGGCAATTCACCTCCCAGCCAAGAGTCGATACTATTAATAAGTACACCGGCAGCGATAGATATGATCAAAGGGCGTTTGATCTGGCACTGTGCGGCTATTTGCTCGCAAGCAGTTTGCATAGCTTGTGGCTTAACCGCTAAGACAACCACATCAGCAAGATTAAGCGCAGCTTCTGATTGTGAATAAACATGGCAATTAGAAAACTTTTCACTTAGCTTACTTAAAATAGCTTGATCGTTATCGACAATGGTTATGCTGTCTGCATTCCATTCACTATCCAGCAAACCGGTTACGAGAGCCTGGCCCATATTGCCGCCACCGATAAATACGATATTAAGGTTTTGCATAGCTTCGTTTATTTAATTAGTTTTTAATTTCATGTTTTAGGGGGTCGCTTTCCAAAAATTGCCGTACCGACTCGTACAATAGTAGCACCTTCGGCGATTGCTGCTTCAAGATCACCACTCATGCCCATCGACAATGTATCGAGTTCAAAGCCACTTTGATTTAGATGTTCAAGTTGTTCGCGCAAATTTGCAAATGACTTTCGTTGTTGATGAATATCGCTGCTAGCTTTTGGAATTGCCATCAATCCACGTAATTTGATGTGCTTTAATTTTGATAGGTATTCAGCCAGACTTTGAATATCTTCGCTAATAACACCGGCTTTTGAAGCTTCATTATCTATGTTTACTTGTATACATACTTGTAATGGAGGCAAAGAACTGGGTCGTTGATCATTGAGGCGTTGTGCAATTACTAATCGTTCTACACTATGTACCCACTGAAAATTTTCTGTAATCGCGCGGGTTTTGTTTTTTTGTATAGGGCCAATAAAGTGCCAGTATAGTTTTGACTTCTTTATATTGGGTTGCTCTATTTTCAACTTTTTAATTTTTTCTAAGGCTTCTTGTAAATAGCTTTCCCCAAAATGATGTTGTCCACAGGCGTAGGCGGTGCATATATCCTCAATCGGTTTAGTTTTGCTCACCGCAAGTAATTGCACACTGTTAGCTGGGCGTTTATATCGTTCTTCCAGCATTCGAAGGTTTTCTAAGACCTGGTTTAGATTGGCTTTAATTTGTGAAATTTGTTCTGAATTTTCTGGCATATTTTTATCAAGGCTAAATGCTTAAATCTGGGTAAAAATTGCTCATAATTTTCGACTATGGGCTCCTGTAGATTAACGGCTAATGCCATATAAGTAACTCAATTACCCTCAGTTTTTTAGCATGTGCAGCGTATTATGGCTAGCTATTCGGCCATTTAGTCGCATGAATGAAACGGCTTGTCGAGAATCAAACTCCTGGCCTCCTTATTCGATCGACACTAACGATATTAGATACTCAACCCAGGGCAAATTTCGCCTCTAACTGACTGAGGTGGGTAGGGTTAATCCATGGAGTATCTATAAACCGAGCTATAGATAAAGGAGTATTCGTGGACATTTCGCAGTTACTTGCATTTAGTGTTAAAAATGGCGCTTCAGATTTACACCTCTCTGCAGGGGTACCACCGATGATTCGTGTCGATGGTGATGTTAGACGTATCAATGTGCCAGCAATGGAACATCGACAAGTTCATGAAATGGTATATGACATCATGAACGATAAACAGCGTAAAGATTATGAAGAATTTTTAGAAACGGATTTTTCGTTTGAAATTCCTGGTCTGGCACGTTTTCGTGTAAACGCGTTTATACAAAACCGTGGCGCAGGTGCAGTATTCAGAACGATTCCTAGCAAAATTCTTACCCTAGAAGATCTAGATTGTCCGAAAATATTTTCAGAGATAGCCAGTTACCCACGTGGCTTAGTGTTAGTTACTGGACCAACTGGTTCAGGTAAATCTACAACGTTGGCTGCGATGATGGATCATAAAAACGATAACGAATACAGCCATATTCTAACTATTGAAGATCCCATCGAATTCGTTCACGAAAGTAAAAAGAGCTTGGTTAACCAACGTGAAGTGCATCGCGATACCTTAGGCTTTAATGAAGCGCTGCGTTCAGCATTACGTGAAGATCCCGATACGATTCTTGTAGGCGAGTTACGTGATTTAGAAACGATTCGACTCGCACTTACAGCTGCAGAGACTGGCCACTTAGTGTTAGGTACTTTACATACTAGTTCGGCATCAAAAACTATTGACCGTATTATCGATGTATTCCCCGGTGCTGAAAAAGACATGGTACGTTCCATGTTAGCAGCCTCATTGCGTGCAGTAATTTCGCAAACATTATGTCGTAAGATCGGCGGTGGTCGTGTAGCTGCACACGAAATTTTAATTGGCACGCCAGCGATTCGTAACTTAATTAACGAAGATAAAGTCGCACAGATGTATTCTGCAATCCAAACAGGAAACAGTGTGGGAATGCAAACTTTGGATCAAAACTTGCAAGAAATTCTCAAAAAGGGATTGATTGCTCGTGAAGAAGCGCGACGTAAAGCAGAGAATAAAGCCGATTTCTAAGAGCAGATTTTTAAAATTAATTTGGTAAAGATTGTAGTTAAAGGAATAAACAATGGATAGAGATAAGGCCATAAGCTTCATGCATGACCTGCTGCGCAACCTACTTACAAAAGGTGGCTCAGATTTATTTATAACAGTGGGTGCACCACCTTCAATGAAAATTGATGGCAAGATGGTGCCAGTTACTAATCAGCCTCTGACCTCTAGTCATGTACAAGTGTTAGTGCGTTCAATTATGAATGACAAACAGTCTAGAGAGTATGAAGAAACACAAGAATGTAACTTTGCAATCAGCTTGCCTAATGTGTCTCGATTTCGTGTTAACGCATTTGCGCAACGTGGCAGTCCCGGAATGGTATTACGTGTAATTAACTCAGAAATTCCAAAGTTTGAATCGTTAAAACTTCCTCCAGTATTGCGTGATATATCAATGACCAAGCGCGGCTTGGTTATTTTCGTTGGTGGTACAGGCAGTGGTAAATCAACTTCACTTGCTGCTATGGTCGGTTATCGAAATGAAAATAGCTTTGGACATATCGTAACTATTGAAGACCCCATTGAATTCGTACATAAGCATAAGAACTGCATCATTACTCAACGCGAAGTAGGTGTAGATACAGAAGATTATGACATTGCACTGAAAAATACGTTACGTCAGGCGCCAGATGTGATTCTGATAGGCGAGATTCGTGATCGCAAAACAATGGAACATGCAATTGCCTTCGCAGAAACTGGGCATTTATGTTTATCTACCTTGCACGCTAATAGTACTAACCAAGCATTGGATCGAATCATTAACTTTTTCCCCGATGAGCGACGTGCTCAATTATTGATGGACTTATCGTTGAACTTAAAGTCGGTTATTTCTCAACGACTATTGCCAATTAAGGACGAAGAAGGACGTGTTCCAGCAGTAGAAGTTTTGCTGAATACACCCTTAATGGCAGATCTAATCTTTAAAGGCCATGTGCATGAAATGAAGGCACTAATTGCTAAGTCTAACGAGCTAGGCATGCAGACTTTTGATCAACACTTGTTTCACCTTATTGAGGCTGGCTTAATCACCATGGAAGATGGCTTGCGTAATGCTGACTCCGTGAATGATTTACGTTTACGACTGAAGCTAGACAGTAAGGATGCTAAGGATAACGACCTTCTTGAGGGAACAGCAGGCTTGATGGTAGAAGAAACCGACGATGACGCAGGTTTAATCGCACCAGTAAAACGAGCTAATTTGGTTTAAGTAGCTATAATATTAGCCAGATTCTGAATAACACTGCATGAATATAGATCCTTATCTAAAGCTGATGGTGGAGCAAAATGCTTCTGACCTGTTTTTTACAACAGGTGCACCAGTGTGCACAAAAGTTGAAGGTGTTACGCGACGTGTAAGTAGGAATGTTCTTGAGCCAGGCGTGGTAAAAAAAATTGCCTACAGCATCATGGATGATCAGCAGATCAGAGAATTTGAAATGACTAAGGAGATGAACCTTGGAATTTCAGTCGCAGGTGCAGGGCGTTTCCGTGTAAATGCTTATTATCAGCGTGGCGAAATCTCCATGGTGATTCGTTACATTAAAGGTGACATTCCTGAACTGGAAGATCTTGGTTTACCACCAATACTTAAAAAATTAGTATTGCAAAATAATGGTTTGGTGCTAATGGTGGGTTCTACCGGTTCTGGTAAATCAACTTCACTGGCTTCGATGATTGAGCATCGTAACGTTGAGCAGACTGGTCACATTCTTACTATTGAAGATCCCATCGAATATGCTTTCAGCCATAAAAAATCTATTATAGGCCAGCGTGAAGTAGGACTAGATACACTTTCATATGA
>CAJHXG010000003.1_pt1 | contig 22404 bp, 19 predicted proteins | sample 9198481 | NCBI WGS metagenome assembly CAJHXG01 (sample SAMEA7708348, study PRJEB35096) | sediment metagenome | biome: marine neritic benthic zone biome [ENVO:01000025]; feature: sediment [ENVO:00002007]; material: shallow marine sediment [ENVO:03000034] sea grass bed [ENVO_01000059] ... | reverse complement strand
GAAACTTTATCGATGTCTACAGTCTTTACCTTCTCGCTTTCTTCTGTAGCTTCATCGCTACCATCATGGCCATCTTCGCCATGTTGCTCATTCAATTTCTTCAGCCAAGTTTTAAATTCAAGCTGTTTATAAAGCTGTCTTAGTTTTGTCGTATCCTCAGCCTGGATTTTTAAATCATCAATACTAGTGGTTAATTCCAGATCACAACGAATGGTGGTAAGATCAACGGACATGGGTAATTGATCAATATGCGCACGAAACTTTTCGCCAACTTTACCTTTAATCCCATCAGCATTTTTAATAATCTCATCGAGTGTTTCATATTGATTAAGCCATTTAGCGGCCGTTTTTGGCCCTACACTGGGAACACCTGGAATATTGTCAGACTTATCACCTATCAAAGCTAGATAGGCAATAATTTGATTTGGAGCGACACCAAATTTTTCCACTACACCATTTGTGTCCATTTTTGTGTCTGTCATGGTGTTAACCAAAGTAACTTGGTCGTTTACCAATTGAGCCATATCTTTGTCGCCCGTTGATACTAATACTTCATGTCCCTGCTCCGATGCTTGTTTTGCTAATGTACCGATCACATCGTCCGCTTCAACGCCACTTACAGAAATCAATGGCAAACCAAGAGCGCACACCATGTCGTGAAGAGGTTCTATTTGGACTTGTAACTCTTCAGGCATCGGTGGGCGATTCGCTTTATATTCTTTGTACATATCATGACGGAAAGTTTTACCCTTAGCATCAAATATGACCGCTATATGGCTCGGATTTTCATTCCCTAGCAATCTTTTCAGCATACTTATCACACCACGTATGGCACCTGTGGGCATACCCTCAGAATTTTTCAATTCTTGTAGGTTTGGTATATGAAAAGCTCGATACAAATACGATGAACCATCTACAAGAACAATAGGCGGTATGGATTTTGTCTTAGACTTTGATGGTGTTTTTGAGACGGATTTTTTAGGCATTGAAAAGAAGTTATTACTAGTGATCAGTCAGCTTGAACGTTATCATGTCGCTAAATTTGAAACACGAAAGTGGTTAAAAATATTCCATATCTTGTGTCAGGTATCTAATGGAGTTAAAACTATCCTTACAAATAGATTAAATGTTGATCTAATTTATTAAGAGTTTCACAAACAGCACCTAACAATAAAACAGAAGAATAACAAAAACTAAAATTCTTAACTAAGCATGTCTGTCTACACAAACATCGAGCAGTCTGAGCTTGAAGTGTTTCTAAGTAATTATTCCTTGGGTGAATTAGTCAGTTACCAAGGTATTAATGCTGGAATCGAAAACACAAATTATTTTGTCACTACTGAAAATGGTGAGTTTGTATTAACCATCTTTGAAGAAGTCGGCTTTGACACATTGCCATATTACCTCAACTTGATGGCTCACTTATCCGACCACGGTATGCCAACTGCACATCCAATCGCTGACTTGCATGATGACTACGTACGTACTCTAAAAAATAAACCTGCTGCAATTGTAAGGCGTCTGGAAGGGAGAAATGAATTAAATCCTACTGACATGCAGTGCACGACTGTAGGTCACGCTTTGGCACAAATGCATATTTTAGGAGAATCCTTTACCGGTAAGCATGAAAATCCACGTGGGATTTCATGGACTGAAAAAACAGCAGAACGAATATTTAGTCAGCTCTCTAGTGATGAGCAAATGCTACTTGAACAAGAAATTCATTACCGCAAACAACCTCTGCCTGACGATTTACCTAAAGGCGTCATTCACGCAGATTTGTTTCGTGACAATGTAATGTTTAAGGATCAAGCCTTAACAGGAATCATCGATTTTTATTACGCTTGCAATGATGTCTTATTATATGACTTAGCCATTACAGTTAATGACTGGTGCAATAAAGAGAATGGTGATCTAAATATTTCTTCCTACACTGCATTAATGACTGCTTATCAAGCACAGCGAACATTAATATCTAGCGAAGTGATTACGTGGCAGTACATGTTACGAGCTGCTGCACTACGATTTTGGCTTTCACGCTTACAAGATAAATTTTTTCCTAAAGATGGGGAAATTACTCACATTAAAAACCCAGATGTATTCAAAAACATCTTGCTCTCACGAATTAATTGGACGCCTGAAATTATTCTCTAAGGAAGTACCCTTTGGTAGAAAAGATCTGCAACAACATTGATGCGTTGAATGAGCGTGTTGGCCGACTCGCCGCATGGCTAGTTTTAGTAATGGTATTTATTACTTTCCTGGTAGTGGTGCTGCGTTATGGCTTTAATTTTGGGCGCATATCATTACAAGAGTCCATTACTTATCTACACGCCTTTGTCTTCATGCTTGCAGGTGCGTATACCCTAAAACATAATGAACATGTACGTGTGGACATTTTTTACCAAGATATGTTCACCCAAAATAAAGCCAAAGTAGATTTATTTGGCACACTGTTTTTATTACTCCCCTTCGCAGGTTTTATCTTCTGGGTAAGTTTTGATTATGTATTAAATTCCTGGAAGTTACTTGAAGGTTCGCGTGAAGCGGGGGGTCTGCCCTTTGTCTATATTTTAAAAACGTTGATTCCATTAATGGCCATTTTCCTTTTTTTACAAGCCATTTCTTTAGCAGGGCGAGCCTGGCTAAAATTAAAAAACCAATAGACAAAAATGGAAATCTTTGCATTTATATTATTTCTTGCGGTTATTTGTGTACTGTTATTTGGTTATCCAGTTGCTTTCACTTTAGCAGGCGTTTCACTCATATTTGCTTTAGCAGGAATTCTCACCGGCACTTTTGACCCTGCACTGCTACAAGCGTTTCCAAGTCGCTTGTTTGGCATCATGAGCAACGAAACCCTTATTGCTGTTCCTCTGTTTGTATTTATGGGCGTAATGCTAGAACGATCAAAAATTGCAGATGAACTCCTCGACACCATGGCCTCTTTGTTTGGTTCCTTGCGCGGTGGACTTGGGATTTCTGTAGTGCTTGTTGGCATGTTGTTAGCAGCTAGCACCGGCATTGTAGGTGCGACAGTTGTTACTATGGGTTTGTTGTCACTACCTACTATGTTGAAACGAGGCTACCAACCTGAAATATCTACAGGAATCATTTGTGCATCCGGCACTCTTGGTCAAATAATTCCACCTTCGATTATTTTAGTTTTACTCGGTGATGTTCTCTCATCTGCCTATCAACAATCACAACTCAACCAAGGTAATTTCTCACCGGATACTGTATCAGTTGGTGATTTATTTGTTGGTGCAATCATTCCAGGTTTGTTACTAGTGGGACTGTATCTTGTTTATTTAATTTTTATCGCCTGGACTAAGCCCGCTGTAATGCCAGCCATGCAAAAACATGTCGATATTAATTTAGCAGCATGGTTTGCACGCGTGACACGCGCTTTAGTTCCACCTATTTTATTAATCATTTTAGTTTTAGGCTCAATAATTAAAGGTGTAGCCACTCCTACAGAAGCAGCATCAGTTGGTGCGGTGGGTGCGTTATTGTTAGCACTATTTAATCGCCGACTAGATTTACAATGCTTAAGAGACGTTATGCAACGCACGGTACGTGTGACTTGTATGGTATTTATGATTTTTATTGGCGCTTCTATTTTCTCATTAGTTTTTCGCGGTTACGGCGGTGATACCGCTGTGCATGCACTACTGACGCAATTACCTGGAGGAGCTTTTTCGGCAATATTAATTGTTATGCTATTGATGTTTTTATTAGGCTTTATTCTCGACTTTATTGAAATTACCTTTGTAGTCGTGCCCATTGTTGGACCGGTATTGCTTAGTCTTGGTGTGGATCCAGTGTGGTTGGGAATAATGATTGCTATTAATTTACAAACTTCTTTCCTTACTCCACCATTTGGGTTTGCATTGTTTTATCTACGCGGTGTTGCACCTAAAGAAATTCAGACTAAACAAATCTACCGTGGTGTTGCTCCTTTCATTGCCATCCAAGTATTTGCACTATTATTAATTGCCTATTTTCCTGAATTAGCAATTTGGTTGCCCCAAAAAATTTACTAGGTAATTTATTCTTAAGCAAAAAAAACGGCGCCTTAAGCGCCGATCTTTATCAAAAATTTTTCAGCTTAACCATAAGGTGAGAAGGTTGGTACCAATTGGAAGTAGGCAAAAATTATTAATATTGCATAACCAATTCCAAACACAATCATAATAGCGCGATTAGCCACAGTAATATCTTTGCCAGTAGAACGTAGTGGCAGCGCTGCGATATATAGTGCAATCAAGAAGTTTGCCAGAAAAAATAATTGGATGGTGTATTCCTTGGCATCCCACATTGTTTGCCACTTCGTCATAAGATCATCCACAGTAACTACTCCTTTTCCTGATATTTATTATGGTTATTATTATATTTTTTGAATTCTGCTGACTGTTTTAGTCTATCCAGTACGTAAGTTCAAGTAGGCACGTTCAGATATATCTAACCAAGCACGTGATTTGTTAAAAAATTCAGTATATGAATCAAAAATCTTGCGTGCCAGTGGGTCAGTATAGCCTAGCTCAGCGGTAACCTCTTGTGACAACTCTGCCAACTTGCTGATAACGTCATCAGGAAGTTTGCGCAAATCTACCTTATGTTCATTCACCAGAGTATTCAGTGCATCGTTGTTACGTGCAATGTACTCCAAAGACATATCCTGATTCGCAACACGACAAGCAGTCATCACAATGGACTGCAAATTTTCCGGCAGTTCATCATATGCACTTTGATTGATAAAACATTCAAGTGTAGTACCTGGCTCATGCCAGCCGGGGTAGTAGTAGTATTTTGCAATCTTATGAAAACCAAAAGCTAAGTCATTATAAGGACCCACCCATTCAGTTGCATCGATGGTGCCTGATTGCAATGAAGTAAATAACTCACCACCAGGCAAATTAACTGGAGTACCGCCTGCTCGTTTTAATACTTCACCGCCTAAACCCGGTATTCGCATTTTCAAACCTTTAAGGTCTTCAAGCGTGTTGATTTCTTTATTAAACCAACCTGCCATTTGTACATTAGTATTACCTGCTGCTGCAGGCACTAAACCAAATTGTTTATAGGCTTCTTGCCATAGCTCCATGCCACCACCATGGTATAGCCAAGCATTCATTTCCATCGCCGTCATACCAAATGGCGTGGTAGAAAAAAACTGTAGTGCGGAATATTTTCCTTTCCAGTAATACGCAGAACCATGACCCATCTGCGCAGAACCATTTGCCACCGCATCAAAAATTTCAAATGCAGGTACTAATTCACCCGCACCGTATACTTTTACATTGATGCGCCCATTCGACATCGCATTAATTTGTTTAGCTAAAAACTCTGCGCCAGTACCTAAACCTGGAAAATTCTTTGGCCAAGTAGTGACCATTTTCCATTCCCAAGTTTTATTCGTATTTGCGCTTACTTGTTGAGTTTTACTTTCAGATTCGCCTTTGCAACCGGTCAAGCCAGAAGCTGCACTGACACCTGCATATTGTAAAAATTTTCTTCGTTCCATAATGATGTGAATAAATTTTACATAAATTAATTAAGCGATAACATCTAAGTGCGCATAAGCTAATACTAACCACTTGCTTCCTGCAGATTCAAAATGTACTTGTACCCTTGCGCTACTACCCTTACCTTCACAGTCTAGCACCACTCCCTCGCCAAATTTAGCATGCGAAACCCGTCCTCCAATTTTAATGCCAGTATCATTCAAAGCTTCACTATTGGTTTTGGCGCCATTCACCATCATACTTACCGTTTGGCTTTGAGCCGGTTGTGTAATGGTTGCTCTTGGTCGCACTTCAGCAATTAAATTTCCTGGTATTTCACCAATAAATCGTGAAGGTGGATTGTAATTATCCGAACCATATTGGCGTCTTGATTCCGCATAAGTCATGACAAGCTGCTTACGCGCGCGCGTAATACCCACATAACAAAGTCTACGCTCTTCTTCTAAACGACCCGGTTCTTCCATTGACATATTAGAAGGAAATAATCCATCTTCTAAGCCAACTAAAAATACTAATGGAAATTCCAAGCCCTTTGCAGCATGAAGTGTCATCAGTTGTACACAGTCATCCCACTGCGCACCTTGACCTTCACCTGCCTCAAGGGCTGCATGTGTTAAAAATGCATCTAGTGGAGTCATCTCCTCATACAACTCGCTATCTACAACAAACCCACGTGCCGCAACCACAAGTTCTTCTAAGTTTTCCACACGTGACTTGGCTTTCTCACTACCATCTTTACCATGATGTGCAACTAAACCAGACACCTGAATAATATGGTCCACCTGCTCGCCTAATTCTAAGCCATCAATATCTTTGGAAAGTTTAACCATTAAATTCATAAACTGCGCAAGCGCATTAGAAGCACGTGCTGCTAACAAACTAGATTGCAGAATTTTTTCGGCAGCTCTCCACATAGTAAGTTGATGTTGTTTGGCAAAATCACGAATCAAGGCAACCGTACGTTGGCCAATACCACGTGTGGGCACATTGATAACCCGCTCAAAAGATGGGTCATCGTCAATATTTTTCGCTAAACGCAAATACCCCAAAGCATCTTTAATTTCTGCACGTTCGAAGAAACGTAAACCGCCATAGACGCGATATGGAATACTTTGTGAAATAAAGATTTCTTCAAACACGCGTGACTGCGCATTGGAGCGATACAAAATTGCTACATCATCACGACGACCATTACATGTTTCTAACCAATGTTTAATTTTATCTGCAACAAACCGTGCTTCATCTTGTTCATTAAACGAAGCATACAAATAAATCGGATCACCATCATCGCCATCAGTCCACAATTTCTTTCCCATACGGCCTTGATTGTTATCAATCAAAGAATTCGCAGCAGATAAGATAGTGTTAGTAGAGCGGTAGTTTTGTTCTAACTTAAAAAGCTGTGAACCGTTGAAATCTTTTTCAAAATTTTGAATGTTTTCTACGCGAGCACCACGCCAACCATAAATAGACTGATCGTCGTCTCCTACTGCAAATATAGGGTTTTGCTCGCCGGCCAGCAGTTTTAGCCACTGGTATTGAATGGAATTGGTATCTTGAAACTCATCCACTAAAATATGGCGAAACTTGTTTTGATAATGAGAAAGTATTTCGGGTCGTTGTTTTAATAATTCTAAACTGCGTAATAATAATTCTGCAAAATCGACTAAACCTGTTTGTTCACAAGCATCTTGGTAAGCTGCATAAATTTTAATGAGCTGACCTTGGGTAATATCGCCATAATCATGCATATTTTTTGGGCGCAGACCTTCTTCTTTCTGCGAGTTGATAAACCAACAGGCATTCTTAGCTGGCCACTTAGAGTCATCCAATCCCATGCCCTGGATAACACGCTTCATTAAACGGATTTGATCGCCACTATCTAGAATTTGAAAACTCTGCTTGAGATTAGCTTCTTGCCAATGGGCACGTAACAAACGGTGTGAGATGCCATGGAAGGTACCCATCCACATCCTACCTAAACGGTTATTTAGTAATTCTTCTACACGTACACGCATCTCTGCTGCAGCTTTATTAGTAAAGGTCACAGCAAGAATACTAAACGGCGAAACGTCAACAACTTCACAAAGCCATGCGATTCGGTGAACTAATACGCGGGTTTTACCACTGCCAGCACCCGCTATAACTAAGGCAGGAACAATGTCACAACTTACTGCTTCACGCTGCGCCTCATTAAGAGGATCAAGTATTGGAGTGACATCCATATTTAAAAGAACCACATTGCGGCTATCACACCAGCGAACCCAAGTGCGAGTGCAAATAACAAATTACGATTAGATTTTTTAATTTCTTTACGAATTTCTACAAGCTCTTGGCTGTGCATTTCAAGTTTGGTTTGACCTTGCTCGAATGTCTTCATAGTGGAATACACCAAATCTGGAATCTCAGGTAATCGTTCTGCTAAGCGTGGCAATTGCTTTCGTATACCAGATGCCAAGGCTCGTATCCCTACTTGTTCGCTCATCCAACGATCTAAAAATGGCTTTGCAGTTTTCCAAAGATCTAAATCTGGGTCTAAGGTGCGACCTAATCCCTCAATATTCAGTAAAGTTTTTTGTAACAGAACCAATTGCGGCTGCACTTCCATATTAAAACGACGTGCGGTCTGGAATAAACGCAACAACAAACTACCAAATGAAATTTCACTTAGTGGTCTTTGAAATATCGGCTCACATACGGTACGAATCGCAGATTCAAATTGATCAACACGTGTACTGGAAGGCACCCAGCCCGATTCTAAATGTAATTCTGCAACACGACGATAATCGCGATTTAGAAACGCGTACAAGTTTTCAGCAAGATATCGTTGATCGGATGGCGACAAGGTCCCCATGATGCCAAAATCTACACCAATATATTTTGGATCTTCAGGGTTGTCATAGGAAACAAATATATTACCGGGATGCATATCGGCATGAAAAAAATTGTGGCTAAACACCTGAGTGAAAAAGATATGACTGCCGCGATCTGAAAGCTTTTTAAGGTTAACTCCGTGTTTACGTAATGCTTCAATATCATTAACAGGAATACCATGGATACGTTCCTGCACCATGACATTACGTGTACACAAATCGAAATAAACTTCTGGAACATACAAATCCATCGAGTTTTCAAAGTTTTTACGTAATTGACTAGCATTAGCTGCTTCACGCATTAAATCCAATTCGTCCATGATGATCTGTTCGTACTCATCCACGACTTCTTTAGGTCGCAGCCTACGGCCGTCTTCCCAATAGCGATGCGCGATCGAAGCCAGTGCATGCATAAGTTCTAAGTCTTTGCGTACTTGTTTTTCTACACCTGGACGCAAAACTTTAACGATTACATCTGAGCCATCATGCAGTTTCGCAGCGTGCACCTGTGCAATAGATGCTGAAGCCAGTGGTTGCACACTAAATTCTGCAAAAGTTTTTGTAACAGTATCTTTAAGCTCTTTTTCTATGATCTCTTGAGCAATCTCGCCAGGAAATGACGGTACACGATCTTGTAACAGCGCAAGCTCATCAGCGACATCTTCAGGCAATAAGTCGCGTCGTGTGGAAAGCGCTTGGCCAAACTTAACAAAGATGGGGCCCAGATCTTCTAGTGCACGTCGCACACGTGCACCGTGGCTGGTTTCTAGTTTACGAAACCAATGCCATGGCATTAAAAATAAGATGAAACGAATCGGGCGGAAAAATGGAACCGCAAGCAACACTTCTTCTAAGCCATGACGAAAGAGCACGAGATTGATATGCAGAATGCGGAAGAGTAAACGTAAATAGCGCATTTTATTATTCTTGTTTACTCAACTCTGACATGCTCATTAATCGTTGGATGCGCGCCTCTAAACGCTGCACATTGGCATCCAAACTATCTACACCACTCATAAAGCAGTCTAACTCAACTTTAGTAGGCAGAATACGTGATTCTTCTTGTAGATATTCACTTACATCTAAACGAAAGTTTTCTATCGAACGTTTTTTGTAGTTTTTGAATTTATTAACAATCAAACCAATTTGATAGGCAACTGCATCACCTACATATTTAGAGGCTATTTCTTCCCAATCAATATCAACTTGAATGAAGATGGATCGAAGTTGATTCGCAAACTCTACATCGCCTTCAATTTTTAACGAACCGCTATTTAACATCGACTTATATTCAGACCCTAAACCCATTCTTGCGAGACTGATGATGTTTGAATGTATAGTGGCCGTAATATTTAGTTCACTTTCTTCTGAAGCATCTTCATCTACTACTTGTTCGCTTACCACGACACTTGAATTTACGGGAGTGAGCAAAAATTCTTTTTCTATATCGGTTAAATGCACCAACAAACGTTGGTCTTCAAACTTATTTAGCTTGGCAGCAATTTCCGGATCACTGTCCAAATACTTTTGCAGCGCATTGTTGATTAACTTAAGGAGCATTACTTTATAACTTATAAGGACAACTTGTGCCCGCGATGAATACTAACAATGCCGCCATTCAAATTTAAATAATCACATTTCTCAAAACCGGCAGCTTCAAACATAGACTTTAAAGTTTCTTGGTCAGGGTGCTTACGAATCGATTCGGCTAAATACTGATAGCTCTCCGCATCTTTCGCGATGATCTCACCCATCTTGGGCAATAGCTTGAATGAGTATGTGTCATACACACCTTGCAACCATTGTTTTGGTTTAGAAAACTCCAATACCATTAACTGGCCACCGGATTTAAGTAACTTAAATATGGAGCGCAACGCCTTACCTTTATCCGTGAAGTTACGCAAACCAAATGCAATGGTTACACGATCAAAATGGTCTTCTGGAAATGGCAGGTCTTCGCCCTTTGCTTGTACATAGTGAACATTCTTCAGCAAACCTTTATCCACCATCCGCTGACGACCCTCATCAAGCATTGCACCATTCGGGTCACATAGCGTAATCGAACCTTTGTTATTCAGCTTAGGGGCAAAAAGAGCCGAAATATCACCAGTACCTGCGGCGAGATCTAATATTTGAAAATGAGGACGAATATTAGCCAGATGCACAAAATGCCGTTTCCATATCCGATGCAGGCCGAATGACATCACATCATTCATAACATCATAGTTGGCCGCTACTGATTCAAAGACTGCTGTTACCTTCTCAGTCTTTTCTTCAGGGCTTACATCTTGATAGCCAAAGTGAGTGGATTTGTTGGGCATGGGGAGTGTTTAGTTATTATCAAATTCGACTCACAGTTTAAACAAAATAAGCGGTCAATGGGGATTAGATTTAGTGCTAATAGTATTAGCAAGAGTGAGGTTAAATTATACACGTATGAGTGTGACTGATCGGAAAGTATCGACTGCTATGTATAGCGATTACACTTAGTTTTCTTCAGACATATACTTGAGTGCCTCAATATATGCTTCGCACTCTGTAAATAAAATATTTTGTAACTCTGAATCTTCAATAGAAGGAAATACTCTAGAGTTCGTATCTAAATCGCCACCAAGTTCTTTAATTTCATTTATGAGCGTTTGCTTTGAATCAACACCTGTTTCAGATACGCCTAAAAATACTCCGCCAGAATCTGCAGCAAAATGTAAGTCGCGAATTGAATCACCAATCATAAAGGGAGGAAAGGTTTTTCCAGTTTCAGATGTCAATCTCCGTTGTGCACGAATTTCCCTTCGCCACATTTTTCCAACAAAGCGCGCCTTAGAGCCATCTGCAGAAGAACTTGGGCCACCCACAGCAAAGGCATTATGAGTACCGAAAAGACCATTTTTAGTTAAGCCAATTGCATCGAGTGAATTATAAAAATCTCTTTTTGGTTGATAGCGATAAGAAACTAATATAACCGAAGCAACTTCAGCTATTGACTGAACAAATTGTAAAGATGATTCAGAAATAACATCGTACTTAAGATCATTCGGATGATACTGCTCTAAGCGTTCATTAAAAAGCCCATTAAAATAAAAAGCTAAACACTCTTTAACATCAGCATCTAACTGAACATCTCGAAATACGTGTTTGATTAAACCTTTCGGCCCACCGTGCTCTCTATGCCATTGACTACAATCTTCATTATCCAGATCTGGTAAATAATGAATATCTAATTTTTCTTTTGCGAAGGTTCGTAATTTTTCATATGAATTTATCGCAATAGCAATGCGCCGCCCCATGGCATTGGTTGAAGGAATAATTGTCCCATCAAGATCAAAAAATACCAAGCGTTTTGGTAACAAATAAGGGCGATAGGTATTATCAATAAATGTGGTCATAGATTGTTATAGTTTAAACACATTACTCAGTCAATGGGGATTAGAATAAGCACTGCTAGTATTAGTTAGAATTTGCTAAAGTTACATGAGTAAATGAACTGGCAGGTTGGATTAAAACATCAGAATGGAAGCAATAGCTGCATTAAAACTACCCTCCATACTCATGGCGATATTTTTTATTGGCATCGTGGTTTCCACCTGGATCGCTCTCGATCCGATTCGTCAAAAAAAAAGAAAACCTAAATACTTCCAAATCACACTAATCTGCTTTATTGGATTTGTGTTGGTTGCATGGTGGGATATGTAAGTGCAGGGATGCGCGAATATAATGTCCATCGAGGATGATGCAACAGTTTAGAGTTAGGCAAACTCAAATTATGAAAAGAATAGGATTTTCAAAACTAGATTTAATAATGTCCGCTAACGACCCAAAGCGATCATCCAGCAAATTGATAACTATAGAATATTAAAACTAAATTTAGCTAACAGCGTTGATGAAGTGATCTTGCTGTGGCGGCACATCTATGATGTTATTTACTGTCGGGGCTTCTTGATTAGCATTTAGATGAGTTAAGGAAAATACTAGTCCAAACACAAACATCCCAGTGACAATCACATCTAAAATCTTAAGTTTTTTCATTATTTTGCCTTTCTCATTCTCCTTGAGCAAATTATTCCAAGTATGTGAGAGGTTTTTAGTGATCTGGGTCAAAGTCTAGTATCGGGTATCCACTATTGGCCGAAAGCGGACTTAATATATTTATAAAAAAAATTGAGGGAGACCCCTAATCACTTTAATTGCCGACCCTGAACGGACGCATCCCCTTCTAAATCTAAATAGCCACAAGCAAGGAACTAGCGAAGAGTTTAGGCAGTACTTGGAGAGCACAAATAAAAAAGCCCCATCTCATCAATTTTAGTTTATAGACGGGGCTTCCTACGGATTAATTCCGTTACATAAATCGGGGAAGTTACTACGGTTCCCCTACGCACTGTGCTAATCCGTTACGCACAGCGTAATTTTAGCCAAATATTCATGTTGATTTTTTTGATTTAAATCAATAAATATTGATATTAGAACAGCTCATTAAATAAATATTCTGAGACGCCCCTTATCACATTAATTAACGACCCCAATCGGACTGTGGGGGATAACTGTATATGATGAGTGACCGCTATTGGCTGAAAGCAGACATTCGCATATTCAATCTTTACGCTGATGCCCTGCCTCTTTCAAACGCTCTAAATATCTCGACCATTTTTCTTCTTTATTTTTGCCTAAGTTATACAAATGATCCCAGGAAAAAATACCCGAGCTGTGGTTATCATCAAACACTAGAACCACTGCGTAGTTACCTACGGGTTCTATCGCTGTAATGTTTACATCTTCTTTGCCGACTTGCAGAACTTCTTGCCCAGGCCCGTGGCCTTGTACTTCTGCAGAAGGTGAGTGAGTGCGTAAATATTCGCAACTCATTTCAAAATGCTGGCCATCATCAAACTCTATCTCCAACATGCGAGATTTTTGATGTAACTGAATGTTTACTGGAGTTGCAATGGCCATTTCTGTAATCCTTTAAAGTATATATCTGCTGAGATCTTCATCTTTAACAAGCTCACCTATGTTCTCATCTACATATGAAGCATCTACAGTAAACGACTTGCCACTTTCATCCGGTGCACTATAAGAAATATTTTCTAATAACCTTTCCATTACGGTGTGTAAGCGTCGTGCACCGATATTCTCGGTGGATTCATTTACATCATGCGCCACTTGGGCAATTTTGCGTACTCCATCTTCAGCAAAATTGAGTGAAACACCTTCAGTATTCATTAGTGCAGTGTATTGCTCTGTAAGCGAAGCATCTGGTTCTGTCAAAATGCGCACAAAGTCATCTGCGGATAATGCTTTGAGTTCTACACGAATGGGTAAACGGCCTTGTAGCTCAGGAATAAGATCCGAAGGTTTGGAAACATGAAATGCACCGGATGCAATAAACAGAATGTGATCGGTATTTACGATACCGTACTTGGTGTTGATGGTGCAGCCTTCTACTAAAGGCAATAAATCTCGTTGCACACCTTCACGCGATACATCGGCCCCACTGGTTTGACCGCTTTTAGCGACTTTATCAATTTCATCTAAGAATACGATGCCATTTTGCTCGACACTATCTAATGCTTTGGCCTTTAATTCTTCTTCATTAACTAATTTATGCGCTTCTTCTTCGGTGAGAGCCTTCATGGCCTCTTCGATGCGCATTTTGCGAGTTTTCTTTTTGCCGGTATTGAGATTTTTGAACATACCTTGAAGCTGATCCGCCATTTCTTCCATGCCTGGCGGAGTCATAATTTCTACGCCTACAGGCATTGCCGCTAGATCAATTTCAATTTCAGTATCGTTGAGATCACCTTCGCGAAGTTTTTTGCGGAATTTCTGTCGCGTCTCACTATTATAATCCGGCTTATCTTCTGATAATGGATCTACACGTGAAGGAACTAGAATATCTAGAATACGTTCTTCTGCCGCTTCTTCTGCGCGGAAATGTACTTTCTCTTTTTCAGATTCGCGCGCCATTTTTACTGCGGTATCTACCAGATCACGAATGATTGAATCAACTTCTTTGCCGACATAACCCACTTCGGTAAATTTTGTGGCTTCTACTTTTATAAATGGTGCATTAGCTAGTTTTGCTAAGCGACGGGCGATTTCAGTTTTACCAACACCTGTAGGGCCAATCATAAGAATGTTTTTAGGTGTAACTTCTACCCGTAGTTCTTCTGGTAACTGCTGACGGCGCCAACGATTGCGCAGCGCGATGGCTACTGCACGTTTAGCTTCATCTTGACCGACGATGTGTTTATCGAGTTCTTGTACGATTTCTCGTGGTGTCATGTTTGACATGGAATTCTATTCTGTCCGTTATTGTTTTTTATTGATTTATAATTCTTCGATCGAAATGCTGCTGTTAGTGTAGATACAGATGTTGGCAGCGATGTTTAAAGATTTTTCTACAATCTCTTTTGCACTAAGTTCAGTATTCTCATAGAGCGCACGTGCTGCAGCTTGTGCATATGGTCCGCCTGAACCAATAGCAACCAGTGCATCTTCTGGTTCAATCACGTCACCATTACCGGAAATGATTAACGATGCAGTTTCATCTGCAACCGCGAGTAAGGCTTCTAACCTACGTAACATGCGATCGGTTCGCCAATCTTTTGCCAGCTCAACCGCTGCACGAGTAAGTTGACCGTTGTGTTGTTCTAATTTGGCTTCAAAACGTTCGAACAATGTGAACGCATCTGCAGTACCGCCAGCGAAACCTGCAATTACTTTATCTTTATAAAGGCGACGGATTTTAACCGCATTGCCTTTCATAATAGTGTTGCCTAGTGATACTTGGCCATCACCGCCGAGCGCTACTTTGCCATTACGACGTATCGATACAATCGTGGTCATTTGAATTGTTCCATAGATGATGAGAAGTGATTATTTATAGAAATGCATTCTCAAACATAATATATGGGAACGCTATAACCCTTTTTCAAGGGAGCAGATTGCAGCCAGATTTTAGAAACTCGATTAAAAGTGAGGTTTAATCGTCTTTAGGGAAGGAATTTTCGATGAAGTCGGCTTGTGTATCGGATTTTTCAAATTTCTTTGCACGTGGGTGGGCTTTGTCATACACCTGAGCAAGATGTTGAAAATCGAGATGGGTGTATATTTGAGTGGTACTAATATCGGCATGGCCTAACATTTCTTGCACCGCTCTCAGATCACCACTCGACTCTAATAAGTGACTCGCAAAAGAATGGCGCAACATATGTGGATGCACATGTTTATCTAAACCCTGCTCTCTACCAACTTGTGCCATGCGTTGCTGCACCGCACGAGGAGATAAACGTCTACCGCGATTATTGATAAACACGGCTAGTTCACCTTCAGCCACTATATTAGGACGCGCTTCTAGCCATCTATTTAGGGCTTTGCATGCATTGGAGCCGATCGGCAAATAACGAGTTTTATTGCCTTTACCTAAAACTTGCACCTGCCCTTGAGCGAGATCAATGGCATCGATATTTAAATTTACCATTTCCGCTAAACGCAACCCAGATGAATACATAAGTTCCATCATTGCGTAATCACGTAGCTTAAGTGGGTTTTGCGGCCCTTCATTTAATAGACGATTAATTTCATCTACGTCTAATAGATTGGGTAACTTTTTCTGAATGCTAGGCCCGCTGACATCGGCAACTGGATTGTTTTCGATTAATTGTTCACGTTGCAAAAAGGTATAAAAACCTCTAATCGCACTTAGTGAACGATGCAAGCTTCTTGCTGAAACACCACGCCTACGTCGTGAACCTGCATAATTGCGTACATGTAAGCTATCTACATCACTACAATCATTGACATTGACTGCATTAATGAATTCTATAAATTGAAGAAGATCTCTTTTGTAGCTATCCAGCGTAGCTGGAGAGTAGCGACGTTCATCTTTAAGATAACGCAGGTACCGTTGAAAAAGTTTTTGCGTGTGCTGCTGCCCAACTTCTGGGCTAGTAACTACTGCCATAAACACACCTGGGTTTATAAACCTGACTAAATAAAATGCAACGTTAGCATTTATTTATAGTGTTTGTATATTTTTATAGTTTTTTTGCTAGATAAAGCGAACGCAATTTAAGTTAATTGGTATTACTTAACTTAATGATCAAAATAAAACAGCGCTTTCTTTAACTTTTAAACTGCAGCTGGAGTGTATTGCTGTAATTTAGATCCAAGAATTTCACCCAAGTTGCCCAAAAACAAAGTTCCCATGCCATTTTGAAAACGATTGGCATCGGTACTGCCTAAGAACAACACACCGAGCTGATCATTTTTCTTTAATGCTACTGCAGTTGCTGAGCGAATTGGTTTTTTTTCTTTTTCGTTATCAAACACGTATTCAATTTGGCGCTTGGTGAGAAACGCTACACCACGGCGGCGGCTAGAGAATAAATCTTGTATGAGCTTGGACTTTTGCAAAGATTTCCCCATTGCTTTGCAATCTTTAACAGTGGTTTCTGGTAACGCATCAAATAAGCGCAGATTTACTTTTGTGCCAGGAAAATCAGCATGCATTAAGTCGTGAATACCGCTGAGGGTTTCATCAAAGCCTCGAATAGATACTAAACCAAGTGTGATGGCATGTAGGCGATGACTGACCTTTTCATTATCTTTTGCAACTTTGATGAGCTGATGTAGCTTTTGATCAAGCTCTTTGTTTTTATTACGTAATAGCTCGACTTGACGCTCTACCAATGAGACCGCCACACCTGTTTCATGTGGAATAGCCAAGGTTTCTATAAGATCAGCGTGATGTGTAAAGAAATCACTATGCGTGCGTAAGTAACGCGCTACATGCTCACGTGTAATCTTGGCTTTTTGTGCCGGGACTTCTGCTGTAGTGGATACTTTAGGCTTGGTCTGCGTTGTCATAAATTAAGGCTCCCCTCAAAACTAAATTGTGCGGGTCCAGTCATTAGTACTGGAGCAGCATTGTTTTCACACTCTATTTGCAAGCTTCCACCAGGCAAGTCTACGGTTACATTTTTATCAAGCAGACCTTGAGTCTGCCCAACTGCAACTGCAGCACATGCGCCGGTGCCACAGGCACTTGTTTCACCCACGTGTCTTTCAAATACACGCAAAGCGATGTGTTGCGGGTTCAAAACCTGCATAAAGCCTATATTGGCTTTGTTTGGAAACATCGAGTGCTTCTCTAGTTTGGGGCCTAAAATTTCTACAGGTGCGTTATTAATATCATTTACCTGCAGTACTGCGTGCGGATTGCCCATTGAAACCGCTCCAATCTTCACTTGCTCACCATCCACATCGATTTCATAACTCGATGCCTGAGTGCTCACTGAAAATGGAATTTTTTCAGGTTCAAAAATGGGTGCGCCCATGTTTACAGTAACCATATCGTCTTCACGAAGGTAAATTTGATATACACCACTCATTGTTTTGATGTTTATCGAAGTTTTATTTGTTAATCCATTCAATGCAAGAAACCTTCCGACACAACGTGCTCCATTTCCGCATTGCTCAACTTCCTCTCCATTGCTGTTGTAGATTTGATAATTGAAATCAACATCTGCATCCATTGCAGAATCTATGACTAAAACTTGATCGCAGCCTACACCTAATTTTCGATCTGCAATCCAACGAATTTTTTCGCTAGAAAGTTGCAGGTCTTGATTCACAGCATCGAAGACGACGAAATCATTACCTAATCCGTGCATTTTTGCAAATCGAAATTTCATAGCAGACCACTAAAAAATATGGCTTTATGGTAGTAAAAAATTGTTAATTAAACCTATTCGTTAAGAATGCGCTTTAGAGCACTACAAACCTTACTTCATTAAGCGAACATACTCTTTGTAAATACACTTATCCATAATTGTTAAGATGTTTTCTTTGCATGCCCGATTAGCGCTATCTATATCAACAACACCTTCTTGTAACCACAATGCGCTGACTTTTTTGTCTATACATTGCTCGGTTAGTTCCGCTATAAACTTTGGTGCTCGAAATACATTCACTAAATCCACCGCAAATGGAACTTCCAGCAAAGAAGCATAAGCTTTTACACCAAGCACTTCACTCACTGCGGGTCGAACTGGAATGATTTCAAAACCAAACTCTTGCATATGTTTTGCTACGCGATGGCTGGGTCGATCCGGTTTTGGTGATAACCCTATTACCGCAATGCTTTCAATTCGCTTAAAAAGTGCGATTAATTCTTCATCACTCGGGAAGCTATAAATATTCTCGGTTTGTTGATCCACTATAAGTATCCGTAAATAAGCATGTGCCGGTCGCTTACGACATCTATGTTCAAGCTATCTAATCCTGCATTATTAATCTGTGCGCGCACCTCATCTGGCGTAAAGGCCGCTAATAAAGAGTTATAAAAATCTTTACGTAAAATTTCTGGTTCCTTGTTCGCATATTGATCAACTAAAGTACTTGCTCCTTGTAATGAATCAGGACGAAATAAATCACATACATAAACTGCTGTAGTGTTGGTCGCAAATTGCTTAATGATTGACCATAAATGTTGAGGCTCATGCAAGTGATGTAACAAGCTATTAGAAATAATTGCATCGTACGATTCATTTTCAAAAGTGCAATTTGGTAATTGTTGGTGATGAAGTGTTATACGTTCGCGTAAAGATTCTTCTTTAATATGAATTTTAGCTTGCTTGAGCATTTCTTCTGCTCCATCCACTGCATCAATTTTGCAGCCAGGATATCGATGTGCAAAACGTACGGTAACATCACCCGAACCACAACCTAGATCGAGTACATTTTGTAGTGGCAGATCATTCGGAAAGATCTGACTGAAGTTTTCAATTATAGATTGATGCGCAGCTTCAAAATCTGCGTTTGAATAGGCAAGCACCTGCTCAGGATCATTCATGAGTTCCGGCTCAGGTATTCTCTCCATTACGCTCGATATTCGTTAATCAGGAATAATTTCATTAGCCAACAGTTGATCAAAAGTTTCACGCATTCGTATTAAATGGGCTTGATCACCATCCACTAATATTTCTGCTGCGCGCAAACGAGTGTTGTAATTGCTCGACATTACAAAGCCATATGCGCCTACCGCATGCACGGCAAGCAGACTGCCTTCATGTATAGATAAGTCTCGCTTTTTGCCCAGGAAGTCGCCTGTTTCACACACTGGGCCGACAACATCATATTTGGTCGTTTGGCCATCTGTTTTTTCTACCGTAGAGATGTCATGCCAGGCTGTATATAAAGAGGGACGCAGTAAGTCATTCATACCTGCATCTACCAGCGCAAAGTTTTTATCACTAGTGCTCTTTATATGTTCAACTCGTGTGAGCAATATTCCAGCATCACCGACGATGGAACGTCCAGGCTCGATAAAAATTTCCACATCACGACCTTTCATAAAGGGTGCTAGCACTTCTGCATATTGCTGCATAGTCGGTGGTTGTTCGGAATTCTCATAGCGGATGCCCAAGCCTCCGCCCACATCTATGTGCTTAAGCTGTATACCGGCATCAGATAATTGATCTACCAGTTTGTATACTTTTGCATAACAGGATTGAAAAGGGTTTAAATCCAATAGTTGTGAGCCTATATGACAATCCACTCCCACCGCATCTAGATGACTACACTCTGCAATTTGCTGATAAATTTCCAGCGCATCATTTATATCTACACCAAACTTATTTTCTTTTAAGCCGGTAGATATATAAGGGTGCGTTGTGGCATCGACATCTGGATTGACCCGCAAGGAGACATTCGCACGAATATCCATTTCACTTGTGATGGCATCTAAACGTTGCAATTCTGCAGTGGATTCAATATTGAAACAATCGATTCCCATCACCAATGCGCGACGAATTTCGTCTGAGCGCTTGGCCACTCCAGAAAACACAACTTTTTTAACATCACCGCCAGCACGGATAACTCGCTCCAACTCACCAATGGAAACAATATCGAAACCCGCTCCTAATTTTGCTAGCAGATTCAACACCGCCAGACTGGAGTTTGCTTTTACTGCATAGCAAATCCGCGATGGCCATTGGCTTAAGGCATTTTTATAAGCATGATAGTTAGCTTCAATTGCTGCTTTTGAATACACATAGCAAGGCGTGCCATAGGCATCTGCCAACTCTCGCAAGTTCACATCTTCTGCATGCAGAAGATTATTTTTATATTCAAATGCTTTCATGGCTAGTTACACCAAAAATATTAATCAAGTATGGATATTCGTTTAGGAAAATGGTTTCAAAAAGAGTTATATTTTTGATTTTTCTTTTGAAGTTTTTTCTGGTTCATTTTCTGGCAGGTATAAATCGCCTGTTTGCCCACATGCGGAAAGGAGCAAAATGCTGCCTAGTAAAATTACTAGAAGAATCGCAAGAAAATATGGTTTGAGGTGTAACATCTATATACTCTGTATTTCGCCGCTATTGTATAGACCATTTCAGCTACAAGAAACATATAAGTATGTCACTTGCCACAATTCAAATTGAAACTCAAAATGACCCTGATTGTGCAGTAATCTGGTTACACGGTTTGGGTGCAAATGGCTATGATTTTGAACCTATTGTGGCTGAGTTAAATTTACCTGCTTCTGTGAAAGCCAAGTTTATCTTTCCTCATGCGCCAGTTCAGGCTGTCAGCTTAAATAATGGTATGCAGATGCCAGCTTGGTATGACATTTATGGCCTAGAGAAGGACAGCAAGGAAGACACCGCGGGTATTAAAAAGATAAGCGAAGAAATTAACGCACTTGTACAGCAAGTGATTGACGATGGTATTGCCGCAAATAAAATTGTCTTAGCGGGCTTTTCACAGGGCGGCGCACTTACTTTATATACAGGACTTAGCTATAAACAGCGATTAGGAGGATTGCTTGCTTTGTCTTGCTATTTGCCTATGCGCGATCAACTGGAAAATTTTGCCAAAGATACGCAACGTGATCTACCAATCTTTATGGCTCATGGCACCTATGATGATGTAGTAGCCCACGCCTTTGCAAAGTTAGCCCAAAAATTACTAGAAACACAAGGCTTTAAGATTGATTGGCATAACTACCCCTGCGCGCACACCGTGTGTGCGGAAGAAATTCAAGATATACGAAATTTTCTAATTCAGTGTTGGCAGTAGTTAATTAAATTCGCTCTAGCTAAATTCTTTAAGGCGTTCTTTTGCTAATTTAATTTGCGCAATTACCTGAAAAGGTGATGTTCCGCCATAAGTATTTTTTGATGCGACCGAGCCTTCAACCGACAGAATATTAAACACATCGTCAGATATAGATGGGCTGAATTTCTGTAATTCATACAAATTTAATTCATCTAATTTTTTCTTCTGCTCAATTGCATATTTAACCGTCTTGCCCACCACCTCATGTGCATCACGAAACGGGACTTTCTTTTGAACAAGATAATCCGCAAGATCAGTAGCTGTCGCATAGCCTTGTTGCGCTGCATGTAGCAATACTTCTCGATTGACTTTGATATGTGGAATCATATTAGCAAAGGCCACCACACAATCATGCACTGTATCTACCGTATCAAATAAAGGTTCTTTGTCTTCTTGATTATCTTTGTTATAGGCTAGCGGCTGACTCTTCATCAGTGTTAGCAGTGCAAACAAATTTGCATACGCGCGCGCGGTTTTACCACGTACCAATTCAGGCACGTCGGGGTTCTTTTTCTGCGGCATGATTGATGAACCGGTACAAAAACGATCCGGCAAATCGATAAAATTAAATTGTGCAGAAGTCCACAAAACTAGCTCTTCTGCAATACGTGACATATGCGCAAACAAAATTGCACCAAAGGCACAAAACTCGATAGCAAAATCTCGATCACTTACCGCATCCAAACTATTATGACTGGGTGTAGCGAAATTTAATTTTTTTGCAACGAATTCTCTATCCAGCGCAAAACTGCTACCCGCAAGTGCAGCTGAACCTAGTGGCATCACATTTACACTGGCACGACATTGCTGTAGTCGCACACGGTCTCTGAAAATCATTTCAAACCATGCCAGCATGTGGTGCCCAAATGTACTCACCT
>CAJHXG010000001.1_pt1 | contig 23865 bp, 23 predicted proteins | sample 9198481 | NCBI WGS metagenome assembly CAJHXG01 (sample SAMEA7708348, study PRJEB35096) | sediment metagenome | biome: marine neritic benthic zone biome [ENVO:01000025]; feature: sediment [ENVO:00002007]; material: shallow marine sediment [ENVO:03000034] sea grass bed [ENVO_01000059] ... | reverse complement strand
CCTTTCTCTTGTAAGTATTTAGCCGCAGGACTGTCAGGAGCAATCGCACCAGCCGGTGAAATATGGTCAGTTGTTACTGAGTCACCAAGATAAGCTAATACTCTTGCACCATGAATGTCTGAAACATCGCTGATGTCTTTGGTCATGCCTTCGAAGTATGGCGGGTTGTTGATATAGGTTGAATCATCCCATGCATACAAATTGCTATCTGCTGCATCCAAGTTGTTCCAGTTACTCTCGCCATGGAATACATCTTGATAAGACTTAACATATTGTTCAGTGGTTAAGTAGTTAGACACAACATCGGTTACTTCTTGTTGAGTTGGCCAGATATCTTTTAAGAATACTGGTTTGCCATCTTTATCTTCAGCAAGTGGCTCATTGTAGACATCAATGTCCATGCGCCCTGCGATTGCATAAGCCACTACAAGCGGGGGAGAAGCAAGATAATTCATGCGAATAAGCGCATGTACACGGCCTTCAAAGTTACGATTGCCTGAAAGTACTGAAGTTGTGACTAAGTCATTTTCAGTGATTGCATTAGCTACTGGCTCTGGTAATGGGCCAGAGTTACCAATACAGGTTGTGCAACCATAACCGACCACGTGGAAACCTAATTGTTTTAGGTCATCCATAACGCCAGCATTTTCTAAATATTCTGTTACAACTCGAGATCCTGGAGCAAGTGATGTTTTCACCCAAGGTTTAACTTTAACCCCAAGAGCTGCAGCTTTACGTGCGACTAAACCCGCACCAAGCATTACGCTTGGGTTTGAAGTGTTTGTGCATGATGTGATTGCAGCAAGTACCACTGCGCCATCTGACAAGGTTTCTTTTTTGCCATCAATTTCAATTTCTACACTGCCTTTACTTTGAATGTCACGCTCTTCTTTTAGTGCAGTAATATCTCTTACAAATGCAGGTTTGGATTCTGAAAGTGAAATGCGATCTTGCGGACGTTTAGGTCCAGAGATGCTTGGAACCACATCGCCTAGATCTAATTCAATGTGTTCACTGAAGTTAACATTCGTTCTAGCTTTTTCACGCCACAGACCGGTCTCTTTTGCATAAACTTCAGCTAAAGCAACTTGCTGTGGGTCACGACCTGTTTGTTCTAAGTAACGAATGGTTTCCGCATCGATAGGGAAGATTCCACAGGTTGCACCGTATTCTGGTGCCATGTTTGCAATGGTTGCGCGGTCAGCAAGTGGTAATACATCTAAACCTTCACCATAAAATTCTACAAATTTTCCAACTACGCCATGCTTACGAAGCATTTCAACAATAATTAAAACTAAATCCGTTGCCGTCGCACCTTCAGGAAGCTTGCCAGTAAGTTTAAAACCAACCACTTTAGGAATAAGCATAGAGATAGGTTGGCCTAGCATTGAGGCTTCTGCTTCAATTCCACCAACTCCCCAACCTAAAACACCAACACCGTTGATCATTGTAGTGTGTGAGTCGGTACCTACTACTGAGTCAGGATAGGCTTGAGTGGTTTTGTCTTTATCTATAGAAAAGATGACACGTGCTAAATATTCTAAGTTCACTTGATGCACGATACCTGTGCCTGGAGGCACTACTTTAAAGTTAGAGAATACGTTTTGTCCCCACTTTAAGAAGCCATAACGTTCCTTGTTACGACTAAACTCTAATTTTTCATTTAAGTCCATCGCACCATCTGAACCAAAATTATCTACTTGTACAGAATGGTCGATTACCATTTCTGCTGGCTGCAGTGGGTTAATTTTTTCTGGGTCACCGCCGAGTTTTTTCATTGCATCACGCATTGCAGCTAGATCGACCACACAAGGAACACCTGTGAAGTCTTGCATTAATACACGTGCTGGACGAAAAGCAATTTCCTTGCTTGGTTCTGCTTTAGAATCCCAGTTTAAAATCGCTTCGATATCTTGTTTAGTTACGGTTTTGTTGTCTTCGTAACGAAGAAGATTTTCAAGTAAGATTTTAATGGAATAGGGTAGGTGCTCCGCCTGAGGTAATTTACCCACATTGAATATTTCATACGATTTTCCATTAACATCCAGGTTGGATTTGGTGTCAAAACTGTTGCTCATGCAGGCTCCTCAGCAGTACGTTTATATCTGTCTAGCTTGTGATCAAGCTGGGGGTCGAAAAAGGGAGCGTGATTATCAGATATTTAGCTATAAAAAATAACTGCCTGTAAGTGGTAAATTAGGACAGAAATGGTGTTTATTAGTACTAAATACGTTGTTCTAGTGCGAGAATATTATCCAAAAGGGACTTTCTTCCAAGTAATAAGGTCCAGCGTTTACCATTAGCTTGCTTCCAAAGAATAATGGCTCGAATACCTGCTAAGAGCAGAGCTCTAATTTTGCTGGCATTTTGGTCCGTCTTTAAATATACCGGGTCACCTTCGATAATTATTTTCGGGCCAAGTGGACTGATATATTCGCGGTAAAGACCACCTAGATCTTGGGTAATATCGTCGAACGATTCAGCCACTGAATTATATTGATTACTGATGCGTTCAATCTGGGTACCTAGAGAAGATATAGCATTTGGGTTTATTGCTAACTTGGAAGCAAGGTACATAAGATTTATGGCATAGCGTGTTCGTTCAACTGCATGTTTCTCGCTTTTATTTTGTAATGCAGTTTTTAGTGTTTGTATGCCGAGTTGAAGATTATTTGTAGAGCCGTATACATCTATGAATTCATTAACATCCAGTTTTAATATGCTTTCAATGGTTGGGACCATGCAAGAATGATCAGTATTGCCTTTCCATGCGATATTTTGCACTAGAGCCAAAGACTGATATAAACCAGCAAGTGCTATGGTTTGATCTTTAGATATATTAAACACGATACTTTCAGCCTGATCACTTAAAACGCTTTTCAATAATAGCACCACCAAGACATTTGTCGTCTTGATAAAGTACAACACTTTGTCCTGGTGTGATGGCCCATTGTGGTTCTGCAAAAGCAACTTCATAACTTTTATCATTTACTAGGTCAATCGAACAGTCTTGATCACTTTGGCGGTAGCGAGTTTTGGCTTTTAAATTATCTAAGGAAGATGGTGGATTGCCTGCAATCCAATGGAAATCTTGTGTGAGCAGCTTGGAATGATACAAAGAGTCATGTTCTCGCCCCTGTGCAACATAAAGGTAATTTGAATCCACATCTTTATCAGTTACATACCAAGGCTCTTCTGAATGTTCTTTCTGACCACCTATCCCTAAGCCTTGGCGTTGCCCAATGGTGTAAAACATAACACCTTCATGTTCACCAATTTCCTTGTCGTCTAAAGTTCTTATTTCACCATGTTGTGCAGGAATATAATTTTTCAAAAAATCTCTAAATTTTCGTTCACCAATAAAACAAATACCGGTGCTATCTTTTTTATCAAACGTATCAAATTTATTTTGTTTAGCAATTTTTCGAACTTCAGTTTTTTCCAACTTACCAATAGGAAATATGGATTTATATAGTTGTTGTTGATCTAAAGTATGTAAGAAGTAACTTTGATCTTTGTTTGGATCTAACCCTTTATATAGTTTTGCTTCATCATTTTTGATTTCGCTATTTGCGTAATGACCTGTAGCAATATAATTCGCATCTAAATTCATTGCATGATTTAAAAATGCGCGGAATTTGATTTCTTTATTACAAATAATGTCTGGGTTAGGTGTGCGACCAGCTTTATATTCAGTTAGGAGATATTCAAATACGCGATCCCAGTATTCGCTGGAAAAGTTAACAGTATGTAAAGGAATACGTAGTTGGTCGCAAATTTTTTGCGCATCGGCTAGATCGACTGAAGCGGAACAGTATTTTTCATCATCATCTTCTTCCCAGTTTTTCATGAACAATCCTTCGGTATTGAAACCTTGTTCACGTAATAGGTAGGCAGCTACTGATGAATCGACGCCTCCGGACATGCCGACAATAATCTTCTCAGTCATAAATTAACATTGCTACCAATGTTGGTGGATATCGCGCATCATGTTCATGTCATGGCGCTTGCCATCTAGGTAATCTTTTAAACTTTCTGTGACCAGAGTACTTCTAATTCTAGTCTCAGGTAAGGCTAGTATTTCATTTTTGTGATGCCAGCTCGCATTCAAAATGCCATCATCTAGCTCAGTTGATATTTGATCTTCGCTGCAATCTCCACAGAAGGTAAATCGTAAAAACGTTTCGTCCTTACGAGGGTGCTGCCATTGGTAGATGCCGACTAGAGCAGTGGGATAAAATTCCCATCCTGTTTCTTCTAAGGTTTCGCGTTTAACGGCTTCGATTAGTGTTTCACCTTTTTCCCAATGACCAGCGGGCTGATTAAGAACAGGGGCGCCTTCAATCATTTCTTCTACTAATAGGAATTTATCTTCACGTTCAATCACTGCTGCAACAGTTATATGAGGTTCCCAATTCATAATTTTATTGTGTTTTTATAATAAAAAAGTTGATTAATTAATTGAGTGAATATGTAAAAATCAATGAAAATTACAAACAAAGAATGCGTAATATACGAAATAGTATATATAATTCAATAGCTTGCTTTATTTAGTTAATTTATATTATAGAAAAGACTTGAAACTCACTCTGTATGCACCCATCTTACTATGTATTACACACTATCCTTCAGTAGGCCAAATGGTGCGTTTTAGATATTGCAACTAGGCTGCAAAATAGTGCTGTATATAATACTAGTCTAATAGCTTTACCTATCGAGTATGTCTGATCAAGAAGAAATTCGCCATGATGATGAGTTGGCTGTCCAAGAGGCGAAGCCGAAGATTAAGCAACCGCCGATGTACAAAGTTGTTATATTGAATGATGATTACACCCCTATGGAGTTTGTGGTACATATTTTAGAGAACTTTTTTAAGATGAATCGTGAAAAAGCTACCCGTATCATGTTGCACGTTCATACACGTGGTAAAGGTGTATGCGGTGTATTTACCCGTGATGTGGCGGAGACAAAAGTTGCTCAAGTTAATGACTATTCACGAATGAACAACCACCCATTACTTTGCGCCATGGAAGAGGCTTAAGTAGAAGTATTAAAGACAGGTACTTATGCTAAATAAAGAGCTGGAATTTACCCTCAACGTTGCTTTTAAAGAAGCCCGTGAAAAGCGGCATGAATTTATGACCGTGGAACACTTATTACTAGCACTTACGCAAAATCCAGCGGCAGCAGATGTATTACGTGCATGCGGCGCAAATTTAACTAAGCTTGCAAACGAACTAGCAGAGTTTATCAGCGACAACACACCGGTTTTACCGGAAGATGATGACCGAGATACTCAGCCGACATTAGGTTTTCAGCGTGTTTTACAACGCGCTGTATTTCATGTTCAGTCTTCTGGAAAAAAAGAAGCTGAAGTTACCGGTGCAAATGTTTTAGTAGCTATTTTCGGTGAACAAGAATCTCATGCAGTATATCTTTTAGGGCAACACGACGTTGCACGTTTAGATGTAGTGAATTTCATTGCTCATGGTATTTCAAAAGTGCCAATGGAATCTGAAAGTGAATTAACAGGTGATCCTGAAGTAGATTTAAATGGCGATGCACCCGCACCAAAACCTTTGGAGCGTTTTGCAACTAATTTGAATTCACGTGCAATTGAAGGGAAAATTGATCCGTTAATAGGGCGTGATAATGAAATTGAACGTGTAGTTCAAATTTTATGTCGTCGTCGAAAAAATAATCCGTTATTAGTTGGTGAAGCAGGCGTAGGTAAAACTGCAATTGCTGAAGGTTTGGCAAAAAGAATTGTTGAAAAAGAAGTTCCTGAAATATTACAAGACAGCACCATTTATGCACTAGATCTTGGTGGCTTAGTTGCTGGAACTAAATATCGTGGTGATTTTGAAAAGCGTCTTAAAGGTGTATTGCATCAGCTAAAAGAAGAAGAGGGTGCAATTCTATTTATTGATGAAATTCATACGGTCATTGGTGCAGGCTCTGCATCAGGCGGTGTAATGGATGCGTCAAACTTAATTAAACCAATGTTAAGTTCTGGTGAACTGAAATGTATCGGTTCTACAACTTATCAAGAATTCCGTGGTGTATTTGAAAAAGATCGTGCGCTGGCTAGAAGATTCCAAAATATTGATGTCGATGAGCCTTCCGTGGATGAGACTTATCAAATACTCAAGGGACTACGTAGTCGATTTGAAGAGCATCATGACGTCAAATACTCTGATAAAGCACTTAAGACTGCAGCAGAACTTGCAGATAAGTATATCAACGATAGGCATTTGCCAGATAAGGCCATTGATGTTATCGACGAGGCTGGGGCCAATATGAACCTTAAGCCTAAATCATCTCGCAAGAAGACTATTTCAATTAAACAAATTGAAGATGTGGTTTCTAAGATTGCGCGTATTCCGCCTAAACACGTGAGTTCTGATGATACGACCGTGCTAAAGAATTTAGAGCGTGATTTAAAGTTGGTGGTATTTGGTCAAGATGATGCGATCAGTACTTTATCTACCGCGATTAAAATGTCGCGTTCAGGGATTGGTAATGAAGAAAAACCAATTGGTTCTTTCTTATTTGCTGGGCCAACTGGTGTAGGTAAAACGGAAATTACTCGACAACTTTCAATGATTCTTGGAATCGAGTTATTGAGATTCGATATGTCTGAGTATATGGAGCGACATACAGTTTCAAGGTTAATTGGTGCACCTCCTGGTTATGTTGGCTTTGATCAAGGTGGATTGCTTACGGATGCGGTATTAAAAGCTCCACATTGTGTTTTATTGCTAGATGAAATTGAGAAAGCGCATCCAGATGTATTTAACCTACTATTGCAGATTATGGATCACGGTACGTTGACAGATACCAATGGAAGAAAAGTTGATTTTCGAAATGTTATTTTAGTGATGACCACGAATGCAGGTGCATCGGAAATGAGCCGTACCAGTGTAGGCTTTACTACACAAGATAATCAGTCTGATGGTGCTGAAATTATTAAGCGGACATTTACACCTGAGTTCAGAAACCGAATGGATGCCATTATTCAATTCTCACCACTTAATCAGAAAACCATTCTTCATGTGGTAGATAAGTTTGTGTCTCAGCTAGAAGCACAGTTGGAGTCTAAGAAAATAGAAATTCAAGTTGAAGCTTCAGCTAAAGAGTGGATCGCAGAACGTGGTTACGACGTAAAAATGGGTGCGCGTCCCATGGAACGAGTTATTCAAGAACACATTAAAAAGCCACTCGCAGAAGAAATTCTGTTTGGCTGCTTAGAAAACGGCGGTAAAGTCGTAGTGCGTGCTAGCGATAATAAAACAGAAGGTTCAGGAAGTGCTTTAGAAATTGAGTATCTAGAAGAAGTTACTAACTAGATAAAAAATTATTTTCCGCGGAAAGTAATTCTTCCTTTTGATAAATCATATGGCGTCATTTCAACGGTGACCTTGTCACCAGTCAAAATCTTAATGTAGTGTTTTCGCATACGCCCAGATATATGTGCAGTAATGATGTGGCCATTTTCAAGCTCGACACGAAACATGGTATTCGGCAGGGTTTCCATCACAGTACCCTCCATTTCAATTTGGTCTTCCTTAGCCATACAGCTCCTAGTTATCTACCTGGTCATATTTAAGATGTGGCACATTATGAGAGAAGAAAAAAATAAAACAAGCGATTTGATTTATGAGTACAATGTTGCGGTTCTAAACCTCCATCAAATAACGATTAAAAGCTGTTAATTACTAGCATTATTAAATGAGTTACACGTATTTGTTTCCTGGCCAAGGCTCCCAGTCCCTAGGCATGTTGGCCGAATTGGCTGGTGAATATCCCGAAATTAAACAGACCTTTGAGCATGCTTCTGAGATTTTGCAGCAGGATTTGTGGTCGCTTGTGTCTTCAGGTCCAGAGGAAGAGCTTAACCGCACCGAAAACACTCAGCCGATTATGCTGTGTGCTAGCTTTGCAGTCTGGATGGTTTGGAATAAAAAAGTTAATAACCCAGCTTACATGGCTGGCCATAGTTTTGGTGAATACACTGCTTTAGTTTGTTCAGGTGCGCTTGATTTTGCTACGGCTGTGCCATTAGCTCGTTTTCGTGGCGAAGTAATGCAACAAGCCATACCAGTAGGTCAAGGTGCAATGGCTGCAGTATTGGGTTTAGATAATGACAAGCTTGCAGAAGTTTGTGTTGAAGCTTCACAAGGGCAGGTTGTAGAAGCGGTAAATTTTAATGCACCAGGGCAGGTAGTAATTGCGGGAGATTCGGATGCAGTGGCGCGAGCCATTGATGTAGCCAAAGCAGCAGGTGCAAAGCGAGCTGTGGTTTTGCCACTTAGTGTTCCTTCGCATAGTAGTTTAATGCAGCCAGCAGCGGAGAAGATGCGTGATTATCTTGCCGGTATTGTATTAAAACCATCTAGTGTTAGCGTTATACATAATGTTGATGTTAAAGCTCATTCTAATGTTGATGATATTAAAGATGCTTTATATCGCCAGCTTTTTAACCCCGTGCGATGGGTGGAAACAATTCAATATCTAATTGCTCGAGGTACTGAAACTTTTATAGAGTTAGGACCTGGCAAAGTGCTTACTGGGCTCAGTAAACGTATTGATAAAAGCGTCCCATGCTATTGTGTGCACGATTTAAAAAGTTTAGAACAAACGCTCGAACAGGTAAGTTAAGTAATATGGATATGCAAGTTGCATTAGTCACTGGTGCCAGTAGAGGCATCGGAAAAGCAATTTTGCATGCCTTAGGTGCGGAAGGATTAACTGTAATCGGTACTGCAACCAGTCAAAATGGCGCGAATGCCATTCAAGAATACATTGATGAAGCTGGTTATCGAGGTAAAGCCTTAGTGTTAGATGTTACGCAAGATGATTCGATTAAAGCTTTGCTTGATGCGATTAAAGCTGATTTTGGCGCTCCAACTATTTTAGTGAACAATGCGGGCATAACCAAAGACAATTTGCTGATGCGTATGAAAGATGATGAATGGAATGATGTTATAAATACGAATTTATCTTCAATATATAGACTTTCTAAGGCTTGCATGCGAGATATGATGAAGGCGAAGACTGGCCGCATTGTTAATATTTCGTCTGTAGTAGGTGCATCTGGCAATGCTGGCCAAACTAATTACGCTGCCGCAAAAGCGGGTATATTCGGATTTACCAAATCATTGGCCCAAGAGGTAGGTTCACGAGGAATTACTGTAAATGCCATTGCTCCGGGTTTTATAGAGACCGATATGACAGGTGAGCTGAATGCCGAGCGACAAGAAGTCTTATTGAGTAAAATCCCTCTAGGCCGTATGGGGAATGCCAGAGATATCGCAGAAGCGGTTAAATTCCTGGTTTCTGATAGCGCAGCCTACATAACAGGTGAAACTATTCATATTAACGGAGGCCTGTATATGGCCTAGAATATGTTAAATAAAAACGTATACTTACTTAAACAATATCGTCTAAGGCCTTGTATCTTATCAACGAAATCTGTTGAGACTTTAAAATATACTAAGAATAGTTTGGCATTATGTCAGATTAGCGGTATTTATGATTATGGCAAGGCGGCAGTCTTTTCAATACAATAGCGACCCGATTTAGGACGGTCTGAAAATTTTTGCAAAGAGGAAGCAATTTATGAGCACTAACGAAGAAAGAGTTAAAAAGATCATTGTTGAGCAATTAGGTGTTAACGAAGAAGATGTGAAAGAAAACGCATCATTTGTTGACGATTTAGGTGCTGACTCTTTAGATACTGTTGAATTAGTAATGGCCTTGGAAGAAGAATTTGAATGCGAAATTCCTGATGAAGCCGCTGAAAAAATCACTACGGTAAAACAAGCTATTGATTACGTTAACAACAATAAATAACCTATAAGTTAATTTATGCATACTCCCTTGTAGTTGTGTTGTTATCAGTAACGAACCACTTCACTATTTTTAAGTTATCTAATACAAAGTAAATGCTATGTCTCGAAGACGCGTAGTCGTAACAGGCTTGGGAATTGTTTCTCCAGTAGGTTCAACAATTGAAAAAGCGTGGGGAAATATCACAGCAGGTAAAAGTGGAATTTCCAAAATTGATTGTTTCGATGCTAGCGCCTTTTCAGTGCAGATTGCTGGTCAAACACGTGACTTTGTTGTTGATGATTATTTGTCTAAAAAGGATCAGCGTAAGATGGATCCATTTATTCATTATGGAATTGGTGCAGGAATTCAAGCTGTTGAGGATTCTGGTTTTGAAGTTACTGAAGAAAATGCAGATCGCATTGGTGTTGCCATCGGTAGCGGCATCGGTGGTTTGCCAGGTATAGAAAAAAGTAACGAAGCTTATCTAAAAGGTGGGCCAAAGAAGATTTCACCATTCTTCGTGCCAAGCAATATTATCAATATGGTGTCAGGCAACTTATCGATTATGAAAGGTTACCGTGGGCCAAATATCTCCATTGTTTCTGCTTGTACAACCGGTACACACAATATCGGTGATGCTGCAAGAATGATTATGTATGGCGATGCAGACATTATGATTGCCGGTGGAGCTGAAATGGCAACTTGTCCATTAGGTATTGGTGGCTTTGCTGCAGCAAAAGCACTTTGTTCAACGCACAATGATGATCCTGAAGCAGCAAGTCGTCCGTTTGACTTAAATCGTAATGGCTTTGTATTAGGAGACGGCGCAGGCGTTATTGTATTAGAAGAATACGAAAGTGCTAAAGCACGCTCTGCTAACATCTATTGTGAATTGGTTGGCTACGGCATGAGTAGTGATGCATACCACATGACGTCTCCAGCTGAAGGCGGTAGTGGCGGTGCAAAATGTATGCAAAATGCACTGGCTGATGCAGGTTTGAATTTAACCGATGTGGATTATATTAATGCACACGGAACTTCAACGCCGGCAGGCGACGTAGCTGAAACTCAAGGAATAAGAAGCACTTTTGGTGATCACGCAAATAAAGTAGCCGTAAGCTCAACAAAATCTATGACAGGGCACTTATTGGGTGCTGCAGGTGGAGTGGAAGCAGTGTTTAGTATTCTTGGTTTGTATCACGGTATATTGCCACCAACCATAAATTACGACACACCTGATCCTAAATGTGATCTTGATTATGTACCAAACGAAGCGCGTGATAAAAATATTAATGTGGCGCTCTCAAATTCATTTGGTTTCGGTGGTACGAATGGAACCGTAGTGATGAAAAAAATCTAACACTCTTCACTGATGGTTTTGGTCATCTAATATGACTCAAATTCTCAGATTTCACTATGCAAAATCCTGAAGTCATCGTTAATGGCACCCAGGGTGATCAGCTCTCCAGTCTCGATCGTGGTTTGTTATATGGCGATGGTTTATTTGAGACCATTGCAGTTAAACAAGGCAAGCTGCAGCACTGGGAAGATCACCTAGAAAGACTTAAACAAGGTTGCGATGCCCTCGGTTTGCAAGGCCTGAATGTAGAGTCGCTCGAAAAAGACGCTCACCAGCTCGTTAGTTCCGATCCCAACTTAAAATGTGTAATTAAAATTATTATTACGCGTGGAGTAGGTGGCCGAGGTTATAAACCAACTACTCAAGCTCTTACACGCATCGTACAAAGATTTTCCTGGCCTGAATATCCTGCAAGTTTTATTAAAACTGGCGTGAAAGTTACGCATTGTAAATTTCGTTTATCTAAACAAAGCAGGCTTGCGAAAATTAAACATTTAAATCGACTTGAACAAGTGCTGGCTCGCAGTGAATGGGATAATGAATATCAAGATGGTCTGGTTTGTGATCTAGATAATAATGTTATTGAAGCAACTTTCAATAATGTATTTTTTCACCTTGATAACACACTTGTTACTCCTGATCTTGCTCAATGTGGTGTTGCGGGTGTGATGCGTAAAAAAGTAATTGAATACTGCTGTGCAAATGATATTGAACTTGTTATACGTGATGTCAAGCAATCTGAAATTAAGCAAATCCAAGCAATGTTTTTATGTAATAGTATAAATGGTATTTGGCCTGTAAGTAGTTATTGTGAGCGTAAGCTAAGTAAAACCGCTATAATCGATCAGCTTGTAGCGGAATTTAATAGCTAGGATATCTTGCGTGAGAGCCTATACGCGTCTAATCAGTTCACTGTTCATTATTATGACCATCGTGGTTACGATGTTGTCGATCTATTTTAAACATTATGCAAATGAACCTTTGTCGTTAAACAACAAAGAAATTCAGCTGGTTGTGGAGCCGGGGATGCATTTCAAACAAATCACTCAACGGCTTGTAGAGCGAGGTTTACTGACAGAAACATTGCCATGGGAAATGTTTGGACGGCTTAGTGGTGCAAGCAATTCAATTAAGGCAGGCGAGTACACACTTAGGGCGAATTTAAGCCCTGTGCAATTACTCAACAAGTTGATCAAAGGTGACACCATACAATTTACTTTAACAGTGATAGAGGGTTGGACTTTTAAACAACTTTGGGAAGAAGTTCAAAAGCACGAGAAAATTAAGAAAACCACTTCTAGTCTAGAAGAATTATTAGATAATCTAGAATTTAGCCAATACCCAGAAGGTTGGTTTTATCCTGATACTTATCATTTTCCTGCCGGCACTACAGATGTCGAATTTTTTCGACGTGCATATGACTATATGACAAATGTGTTAGAAGAAGAATGGTCCAAGCGTCCACAAGATACACCACTACAAACAGCCGAAGAGGTATTGACGCTGGCATCTATTATTGAAAAAGAAACCAGTGTTGAAGATGAGCGTAACCTTGTTGCTGCAGTATTTGTAACTCGCTTAAAGCGTGATATGCGCTTACAAACTGATCCAACAGTTATTTATGGTCTTGGCGATGCATATGATGGCAATATCCGTCGCAAAGATTTAAAAACAGATACCCCATACAATACTTATGTTCACAAGGGCTTGCCGCCTACACCTATCGCTTTGCCAAGTCGTGCTTCAATAGCAGCAGCATTACATCCTGCCGATAGTGAAGTTTTATTTTTCGTATCAAAAGGTGATGGCACGCATCATTTTTCGAAAACCTATGAGGAGCATCGAGAAGCAGTAATTAAGTATCAGCTTGGGGGTAAAAAAGATAAGTACCAAGCGGATCATAAAAGTAATTAGGTCTTTTTTTCGGAAAGGTTATGGGTAAAGATACGGAGGATATGTACCAAGGGAAGTTTATTACTTTTGAAGGAACAGAAGGGGTTGGTAAAACTACGCAAATTCAACTTCTAGAAAAATATTTAAAGACGAAAAACATTAAATGCCTAGTCACGCGCGAGCCGGGTGGAACTATTCTTGGTGAGCGAATTCGAAAATTGCTGCTTAATAATGATGCTTTAGATATTGATCCAATGGCAGAGTTGCTCTTGATGTTTTCTGCACGTGCACAGCATCTCAGAGATGTTATCCATCCTGCATTAAAAGATAATATATGGGTCTTATGTGATCGCTTTACAGATGCTAGTTATGCATATCAAGGTGGTGGTCGTGGCTTGCCTTATGCAAGTATTAGAAGAATAGAAACCGTCGTGCAAGATGGCTTCACTGCTGATTTAACGATTCTGCTGTCTGGCGATATAGAATCGGGAATGCGAAGAGTGTCTAAGCGTGGTGACAAAGATCGCTTTGAATTAGAAAAGATCGAGTTCTTTGAGCGTGTACGACATAGTTACTTGAATCTTGCCAAAGCTAATCCAGAAAGGTTTTCCATTGTGGATGCCGATCAAACTATTGATAAAGCTGCATTAGCTATACAAACAGCGATGAAGCGTCGTTTTGCAGAACTGATTGCCTAATTCAAATTGCATACAGAAATGATATATCCTTGGCAAAGCGAAAACTGGCATCAAGCATCGCGTTATTTAAAAAATAACCGTCTCGCGCATGCAGTTTTATTTTCAGGCCCTTCAGCAATTGGCAAACTGGAATTTTGTTTAGCCTTAATTCAACGTCTTAATTGCACCAATCCAACTTTAGATGATCATGCTTGTGGTGAATGCAAAGACTGCCACCTATTTGCTGCCAGAACTCACCCTGATATCCGCATGCTAAATGTTGATGAAGATGTGGATCAAGGTAAAAAAGCTCAGAATAAAGTAGAGCAAGTTAAAGTTGACGACATTCGAGATATCAATCAATTCATGACACTCAGCCGTCAACAAGGTGCTTATAAAATTGTATGCATTAATTATGCAGAATCTATGAATGTGAATGCTGCGAATGCCTTGTTGAAAACCTTAGAAGAGCCACCACAAAATTCTATTCTATTTTTGCTTAGTCATCGTATAGATTCATTGTTACCAACGATTAAAAGTCGTTGTCAGATGTGGAAATTTAATCTACCTGACGAGGCGCAAAGCTTAAGTTGGCTTGGAAAACAGCAAAATGATAATAATTGGCCAGCACTTTTAAAGGTTGCAGGTAATCGGCCACTATTGGCATTAGAGCTGCATGATTCTGGTCTAGGCGAGAATAGGGCTGACTACTACAAGGATTTAGGACAGTTTTTGCTTGGCAAGAGAAATATAACCAAGATTTCTGTTAAGCATCAGGACGTGCTCTTAGAGCGGCTGGTGATGTGGCAACAAGCTTGGTGTGCGGATCTGGTTCGATACCATTATGAAGATGAGCCGGTGACGCTTGAAAATCCGGACATTCGTCGGAGCTTGCATAGTCTAGTGGGCCGAGTAGACTTACATTCGTTATTCAGATTTATGGACAAACTTATTGAATTGCGTAGGTTTTCTAGCGCGCCACTCAATAAGAGGTTGTTCATCGAAGACATGCTCATTCGATGTCAGGAAGTGCTAGAACAACCGGTATAAGGCCGAAAGTATATAAGATTAACTATGGCAGAAGGTAGCAGAGGCATATTATCGCTGGCAATTAAGGACAAGGGCTCCTTATATGCAGCATATATCCCGTTCATTAAGAATGGAGGCCTATTTATTCCCACCAACAAGGCTTATAAACTTGACGATGAAGTCTTCATGCTTCTTACCTTAATGGATGATACTGAGCGTCTTCCTGTTGCAGGAAATGTTGTGTGGATTACACCTCCAAATGCACAAGGTAATCGTACTGCTGGAATTGGGGTTCAGTTTAGTAATCAAGATAATGGCCAGACCAGGAATAAAATCGAAGGATTGCTTGCTGGGGCACTTCAAGCTGATCGACCTACACACACTATGTAAGTTGCATATGATTGCGCAGATCACGGAATTGTTGTCTTATAGAGTTGTCTAGAGACATAAGATTCATCTTCAAGTACAAATGGATAAAGACGCGCTTTTAAAACTTTCTGGCGGGCAATTAAATAGTAACAATATTGCATATGTTGAAGCCCTATATGAAGACTACATAACCGAACCTACATCGGTTTCTGAATATTGGCGTAATCTATTTAGTAAGCTCGAGCCAGCTTCTGCTACAAAAATAACGCATTCGAGTGTTAGAGAAAATTTACGCGAAAATGCACAGCAGAAATCATCGGAGGCAACACAAAGCACATCAGATGCAAATAATCGAAAACAAGTCGGTGTAATCCGTCTAATTAGTGCCTATCGATATTTGGGTCACCGTCAAGCAGATATCGACCCACTTGGAGCGGGAGCGCGACCTGATATTCCAGAGCTGAGCCCAGAGTTTCATGGCTTAACCCACGCAGATATGGAAACAGTTTTTGAAACTGGTTCATTAGGTGGTATTAAAAATGCACCACTACGTGAAATCATCAATATGCTTTCTGTCACTTACTGTGGAACCATCGGTTCTGAATTTAAGCACATCACTTCACCTGAACAAAAAGAATGGATACAGCGTCGCATAGAAAAGTTTTATCTTTCATCAGGCTTTTCAGATAAACGTAAACGCACTATTTTAGAAATGCTAATTGCAGCAAAATCACTTGAAACCTATTTACATAAAAAATATGTTGGCCAAAAACGATTCTCACTAGAAGGTGGATTAAGCTTAATTGTAATCGTAGACGAAGTGATTAGACGCTGTGGTTTTCATAAAGTCAGTGAAGTCATAATGGGTATGGCACACCGCGGTCGACTTAATGTACTAGTAAATATTTTAGGCAAGAGCCCGGAAGCACTTTTTCAAGAATTTGAAGATAAGCTAGACCCTGTAAATGGTTCCGGAGACGTAAAATATCACAAGGGATTTTCGGCGAACTTAAAAACAGAATATGGGCCAGTGCATACTGTATTGGCATTTAACCCATCGCATTTAGAAGCCATCAACCCTGTAGTGGAAGGCTCAGTACGTGCACGCCAAGAGCGCCGTAAGGATGCAGAACGAGTAGATGCTATGCCATTGCTTATTCACGGTGATGCAGCATTTGCAGGACAAGGTGTTGTGATGGAAACACTTAATTTGTCTAAGACAAGAGGTTATACAACCGGTGGAAGCATACATGTGGTAGTGAATAACCAAATTGGTTTTACCACTAGTGACCCGTTGGATTCTCGCTCAACTTTATATTGCACCGATGTAGCCAAGATGGTCCAGGCACCTATTTTTCATGTAAATGGTGATGATCCTGAGGCAGTAGCCTATGTTTCGCAACTCGCAGTGGATTTCAGAATGAAATTTAAACGTGATGTTGTGATCGATATGATTTGTTATCGCCAACATGGTCACAATGAAGCAGATGAGCCTTCGGTAACGCAACCTTTAATGTATCAAGCTATACGTCATAAAGAAGGTGTTCGAAAAGTATATTCGAATCGCTTGGTTCGCAATAAAACAATTATGCCTTCGCGTGTTAAAGCACTAGAAACCATGTACTTAAATAAATTGCAAAAAGGCGAACAAGTTTGCGGCCCTATTGCAAAGCAAGTAAATCGAAAATTCATAGTCGATTACAAACCTTATATAGGTACGCATTGGCGAGAAAAGTCCAACACGAAGTTGACTGCAGAGAGAATTAAGAGTCTTACACAAAAGTTCACAAGTGTGCCGGAAGATTTTAACTTGCATCGTACGGTGCAAAAGATAGTTGATGCACGGTTAAAAATGGGTAGCGGTGAAATGAACGCTGATTGGGGGTATGGTGAAACGCTTGCTTATGCGTCTTTGCTTGAAGAAGGATATGATGTACGAATTTCAGGACAAGATTGTGTGCGTGGCACATTTTTTCATCGCCACGCAGGTTTTCATGACCAGATAACAGGTGAAACCTATGTTCCACTGCAACATATAGCAAAAGACCAGGCGCTATTTTTGCCGATTAACTCATTGCTATCAGAGGAGGCAGTGTTGGGTTATGAAGTGGGTTACAGCACAGCAGATCCAAAAACATTGGTAATTTGGGAGGCGCAGTTTGGTGATTTCGCCAATAATGCGCAAATGTATGTAGATCAATTCTTAAGCTCTTCTGAAGCGAAATGGCAGCGTTTCTGTGGTTTAGTGATGCTGTTACCGCATGGTTATGATGGCCAAGGTCCTGAGCACTCATCGGCAAGACTTGAGCGTTATTTGCAGCTTTGTGCAGAGGACAATATGCAAGTTTGTATGCCAAGCTCACCTTCGCAGATATTCCATATGTTACGTAGACAAATGCTTCGCCCATATCGAAAACCATTGATAGTCATGACACCGAAAAATATTTTGCGTGATCCAGCGGCATCATCTGAATTGCATGAATTTACTGAAGGTGAATTTAACAATGTGCTGGATGAAATAGAGGACCTCAATGCAGCAGAAGTTAAAAAAGTCATTTTTTGCTCCGGAAAACTATATTATGAGTTAATTAAAGCTCGACGTGAGCATAAAATCAGTAATTCTGCAATTGTACGTATTGAGCAACTCTATCCTTTCCCGCAAGATGAAGTTCAACAGATTATCAAAAAATATTCAGGTGCACGCGAAATCGTTTGGTGCCAGGAAGAGCCGCGAAATCAAGGTGCATGGTTCTTTGTGAAATCTACGCGTAATATTAGAGCGTGTTTGAGCGAAAGCCATAATTTGAAATACGCAGGCAGAAATTATTCAGCTTCACCTGCATCAGGTTCATTGCATATCCACAGAGAGCAACAACAAGCTTTAATTGAAGATGCATTAGGTTTGCGTGAACAAGCATCAAGACCGCCATTGCGAGCTGTGTAATGGATATTAAAGTCATTGATTCATGAAATATTGAGGTAAGGTCATGAAAGTAGATGTAACTATTCCGGAACTAGCGGAATCAGTATCCGAAGCTGTCATTGGTGATTGGTTAAAGAAACCAGGTGAGTTTGTTGAAGAAGGCGAGCAGCTTGTTGATGTGGAAACAGATAAGGTGATTTTGGAAATTACTGCGCCCGAGTCAGGTGAGTTAGCTTCCATTTCAAAACATAAAAACGAACAAGTGCAAAGCAATGAAGTTATTGCAGTTATTAATACAAATAAAAAAGCTGTGAAAAGCGCTGCTACTAGTGGTAATGCAGCTGACAAACCGATAAGTGCAAAACAAGAATCAACGAACTTGAGCAGCAATACAAGCAACATTTCTCAAATTAGACCTGCACCTGATGATTCACTTGTAGCAAAGTATGTGACGGAGAGTGTATCTAAAACCAGTCCAGCAGTAAGAAAATTAGCGGCAGAAAATAATATTGATGTGAAAAGCGTTCATGGCACAGGAAAAGGTGGTCGTGTAACCAAAAAAGATGTCGAATTACTGATTGAAAATGCTGAACCCGCTACCGCAAGTGATCTAGATTCTGCAACAGAAATTATGATGGCGCCACAAATTTCACTCACGAGTAGCCGGGAAGATAAACGTGTGCCCATGACTGGGTTGCGCAAAAGTATTTCTAAGCGTTTAGTTCAATCGCAACATGATACTGCAATGTTGACGACTTTTAATGAAGTCAACATGCAAAATATCATAGACCTTCGTAAACGATATAAAGAAAGTTTTGAAGATTCTCATGGTGTAAAGCTTGGGTTCATGTCATTCTTTATTAAAGCGACGGTAGAAGCCTTAAAAGAGTTTCCGGTAATCAATGCGTCTGTTGAAGGCACAGATATTATTTATCATGATTATTTTGATATTGGTATTGCAGTGAGCACACAGCGTGGCTTAATTGTTCCTATTATTCGTGATGCTGATGAGTTATCTTTTGCAGGTATTGAAAAAACTATCAATAACTACGCGGTACGCGCCCAAGAAAATAAGGTCAGCATTGAAGAATTAACAGGTGGCACCTTTACTATTTCTAATGGTGGCGTGTTCGGCTCTATGATGTCTACTCCTATTATAAATCCTCCACAAAGCGCTATTTTAGGCATGCATTCCATACAAGCCCGTCCTATTGCTCAGAATGGTGAGGTGGTAATTGCTCCTATGATGTATTTAGCACTTAGCTATGATCACCGAATTATTGACGGTAAAGAAGCAGTGCAGTTTTTGAGTCATATTAAAAATATCGTAGAAGATCCTAATAGACTTCTTTTGCAAGTCTAAGTAGAAATCATGCCTAAAAATAATAAAGAATATGACGTCGTTATCATCGGCGCAGGACCGGCAGGTTATGTCTGTGCGATTCGTTGCTCGCAATTGGGTATGAAGGTAGCCTGTGTAGATTCTTGGGTCAGTACCAAAGGTAAAGCAACATTAGGTGGCACTTGTCTTAATGTCGGTTGTATACCTTCAAAAGCATTGTTGGATTCTAGTCATCATGTGCATTTTCTCAATGAGCAAGCCAAAGAACACGGTATTAAAGTAAGTAATATCCAAATCGATGTGCCCACCATGCAAAAACGCAAAGACAAAGTGGTGCAAATACTCACTGGTGGAGTAGCGAGTTTATTGAAGAAAAACAAAGTAGATGTTTATACTGCAATCGCAAGCTTTGAATCAACGCAAACTATTAAAGTTCAAAATGCAGGCACACAATTATCAGAAACATTGCAGGCTAAACATATTATTATTGCCAGCGGTTCTGTTCCAATTGATATTCCTATCGCTAAAGTCGACAACCAAACCATTTTAGACTCTACCGGAGCACTTGCATTGCAAGAAACACCTAAGCGCTTAGGAATAATTGGTGCTGGTGTCATTGGATTAGAGATGGGAAGTATCTGGAACCGCTTAGGATCGGATGTAGCTATTCTAGAAGCCATGCCAGACTTTTTGCCTACTGTAGATAAAGCTATAAGCAAAGAAGCACTAAAAATTTTAACTAAGCAAGGTCTAGATATACGTCTTAATAGTTTAGTTAAAGATGTAAATGTCAGTAACGGTAAAGCATTGGTTAAATATACGAGTGGCGGTGAAGAGAAGTTATTAGAGGTAGACAAACTAATTGTTGCAGTTGGCCGTAAAGCTAGTACAGAAGCTTTAAATCTCGATATAGTTAAAGTTAAAACGGATGAAAAAGGCTTTATAGAAGTCAACAAGTATTGGCAAACCTCTATAGAAAACATTTATGCCATTGGAGATGTGATTGGTGGTGCAATGTTGGCACATAAAGGCATGGAAGAGGGTGTAGCCCTCGCTGAACTGCTAGTGGGACAGCATGCTGTAATGAATCATGATCATATTCCGTGGGTCATCTACACATGGCCAGAAATCGCCTGGGCCGGTAAAACCGAACAAGAATGCAAAGATGTAGGTATTAAAGTTCGTGTCGGTACATTCCCATTTATGGCGCTAGGTCGCGCACGGGCAATGGGTGACACCGATGGCCTATTTAAAATTATTGCAGATAAACAAACAGACCAAATTCTAGGTGTTCATATACTTGGTCCAAATGCTTCAGAATTAATTTCCGAAGCCGTCGTCGCAATGGAATCAGAACTATCCACAGAAGATCTCGCTCGCACTATCCACGCACATCCAACGCTAACTGAAGGCATGCACGAAGCAGCTTTAGCAGTGGATAAGCGTACGATTCATATTTAAACAGTTAGTTTTAGTAAATATCTCAGTCACAGATCCATTACGTTTTCTTATTATTAATCTCCAGTTAAGTTTTGGAATACGATAAAATAATTCAATCTACGCAACAATGGGTTGAGTCATTTGTTGTTGAATTAAACCTTTGTCCATTTGCTAAGCGTGAATTAATAAATAACCGTGTTCGCTTTTCCGTAACTGAGGCAATAACAGAAGAGCAGTTATTAGAAACATTACAAATTGAACTTGAACTTTTAAATAACAATACTTTGATTGAAACTACATTGCTTATTCATCCTCGAGTACTTCAGGATTTTTACGACTATAATCAGTTTCTGAATTTTGCAGATAGTTTACTATTAGAAATGGAGCTTGTGGGTGTTTATCAGATTGCTAGTTTTCATCCTGACTACCAATTTTCCGACACCAATCCTGAAGATGTAGGAAACTATACGAATCGGTCACCTTTCCCAATGTTGCATATTCTACGCGAAGAAAGCCTCGAAAAGGCTATCGACAATTACCCAGATGTTGATCAAATTCCATCGCGTAATATTGAACTGATTAATAGTTTGGGTGCCGACAAGCTGGAAGGTATTTATAAGACATAATATTACAATCCTGAGTATGGTATTGAAATATTTAATTCCATTAAGTTTTCTTCTGTTGTTGATCAGCTTTTGGAATAGAAATGATTTGGCTGACGATATGGTAGTCGTTAATGAATTAAAAGAAGAGCCAACACAGAAAAAAATAGATAAATCTTCATTTTCTGTAAATGTTAATAAAGTTGATTATGAAATCCAGCCAATGTTTGACTATGAACTTTATGGTTTAGTTGTCTCATATGAACATCACGATGGTAATTATAATTTACATAAAAGATGGAATGATCATCTGAATATTGCTGATTACTGTGTTGTGTGGGACAAAAGCGCATTTACTAAACACTTACCAAAAATTAATTTTTGGAATGGGCAATTTACTTGCAACTTCAGTACTAAAGACATGCAAGCCTGGGAAAGTTTTGATCCGACACAACTATCTAACAATCATTTGATATCAGATGAAAAATATATTCGAAAAAAACTTCGTAAAATAAAAATAGGCGATCAAATAAGAATTTCTGGTTGGTTGTCTAGTTATAAAAATTTAAATAGTGGCGGCACACGAGGGACTAGTATTACTCGTGAAGATGAAGGAAATGGGTCTTGTGAAACTATTTACGTTAAAGAAGTCAGTATATTACGAAACTACAACAGTATCTGGAGAAAGCTCATGTATCTGTCTTTACTGGTTTTCATAGTTTCATTAGTAATCTATGTTAAGGCTCCACATAAGGCACGAAGTCACTAACTTCAAATTGTCAAATAAAAGACTTAATCCACCGCATCCACTGTGGGGTTGTTTTTGTATCATTTTAGGCGTTATACCACTTCTGGTTGGTTTAGGAATTATTCAAGCAGATCAACCTGATAAAGATGCGCCAATAGTGATTATTTCATTGCCAGGTCTCATCTTTTTGATTTCAGTGATTATGATTCTCATTGATAATTATTTAAGAGCTCATTTCTATTGTGCTGTACTTATATGCCTTTGTTTTGCAGTAGTTAGTGGTTGGGCCACAATTACAGCTTCACCTGAAAATATCTTTGGAGGCCTCCATTTGTTTCTGATGAGACAAATGTTTTGCTTGCACGTTTGCTATTTGGGTTTGGTGTAATAATCAGCGGTGGCTTGGCAAAATATGCGTTAAAAGAGTTTATTTCAGATTATAAAATTAATGGAATAATATGTATTTAGAGCCAGAAGTTATCGAAGAGCTGGAGCAGGGAAGGAAGATCAGTGCGATTAAAATGCTTCGTACAAAAAGGTCAGTTGGCCTAAAAGAAGCCAAGAATCTAATTGATGCATATCTTGTGCAAAACCCTTTCCTGAAGATAGAAAGGCCTAAAAGCAGTTCTGGGCCAATTATCCTGCTTGCGATCATCTTTCTAGCTTATGCGTTATATAGAAATTTGTTTCTATCCCAGTAATAATGACTTAATTGTCCATATAAGCTGTAATTCATATGTATAAAATTCAATAAATATGGAAAAAATATGTCGTTGATGATTGGTGATAATTCGGTAGTAAGTATTCATTATAAGCTTTCTGATAATGATGGGAACGTAATTGACACTTCAGAAGGTGTGGAGCCCCTCACTTATTTGCATGGAGTGGGAAATCTTATTCCAGGCTTAGAAAAGGAATTGCTGGGTAAGGTTGAAAATGATGCGCTTACTGTAAAAGTTCAGCCTGCCGAAGGTTACGGTGAAATTATAGAAGAGCTGATTGAGTCTGTACCTAAAGTTGCATTTCAAGGTGTGGATAATATTAAAGCTGGAATGTCTTTTGAGGCGAAAAACCCAAATGGCGATATGCAAAGAATTGTAGTTAAAAAAGTTGAAGGTGACATGGTAACAGTTGATGCAAATCATCCCCTAGCAGGTGTTGAATTGAATTTCGATGTTACTATCATAAGTGTGCGTGAAGCTACTGAAGAAGAAATCGCTCACGGACACGTACATTAGTTTGAAAGTATTAACTGTTCCGCTTAATAAATTAAATGTTAAGTGGAGTGGTTAAAAGCCATAATCTACTTCTCTTATTAGATTCTCAAAAATAATTACAAAAAAGAATAATTTATGGAATGGTTAGTATATTTATCTGGTGAAATACACACAGATTGGCGCGAACAAATTCAAGCAGGTGCAAAAGCAAATAATTTACCAGTCTCTTTTGCCACAGCGGTAACCGATCATGAGGCAAGTGATGCGGCTGGTGATGTACTGGGCGAGGAAAGCAGTAAATTCTGGCGAGACCATAAATCATCAAAAGTAAATAGTATTCGCACTAAAACACTCATAGAGCACTGTGATATTGCAGTTGTCCGATTCGGTGATAAGTATAAGCAATGGAATGCTGCATTTGATGCGGGTTG
>CAJHXG010000171.1_pt1 | contig 24126 bp, 29 predicted proteins | sample 9198481 | NCBI WGS metagenome assembly CAJHXG01 (sample SAMEA7708348, study PRJEB35096) | sediment metagenome | biome: marine neritic benthic zone biome [ENVO:01000025]; feature: sediment [ENVO:00002007]; material: shallow marine sediment [ENVO:03000034] sea grass bed [ENVO_01000059] ... | reverse complement strand
TGGCGTATTACATCGATTGAATGATGTCTCGAATCACCGATGATTTTCGCAAATATTTCTTGGACATGTACTTTTTTTCCTTCTAAGAATTGCATGAATTTGCTGTCACAATACGTTAGGAGACCGGTTACGCCTAGCTTAGCATTGTTTTTAATAGCAATCCGCTCAATATCTAATAATTCATCCTCCGCTAATGGATCGGTGGCTGTACTTACATACACTAAATGAAATACTTCCATGTTTTGATTTATGGAACTGTCCTTAGCAACGGCAATAGTTGTTTCCTTAAATTAATTAACTGCACATATTGTTATTTCTTTATATATCGACCAAATCTTTGGTCCAGTTTATAGGTAGGTACATCCAGTTAAATTCAATCTGAGTGATTGAACGTTCTGGTTACGGAAAAAGTGGCTTATAGCAATTCTGATTTTATATTGATTTTCTATAAACTTTCAATTAAACAGTAAGTTATTGATTTATTTTAAGTATAATTCTAGATAATTTATTTGATTAATAGTATATTCATCAATGTCCTAATCCAATAAAAATAATAATAAAGGAGAAGCAATGGGCAGGAATCAATTTATATTATCTAGTCCCTTAGCCATAATAGCTATTCTTTTGATGCTTACAGTTTTAATCTCAATATATTTAGCAACAATTGCATCGGCTTTAAATTAAATAAAATTACTATCAAATTTGGATGTCTAATAAGACACCCATATCCGCTTTCGGCCAATAGCGGACATTCGAACTATTACTTAAGTTCTTAAAAAATCTATTTTCGAGCAATTTCGATTATTCAAACTTCAGTGTAATGCACATCGTTTGACTAGCGAATGTATATACATTATATTTCACTTTACAATTTAACTTACAAAGGAAAATTAATGGCTAAGAAAGTATCCAAAAAGAAAGCTCAAAAGACTGCTAAGCGACTCGCACGTAAGGCCATTAAAAACGCCGGCGTGAAAAAGAAGAAGACAAAGGCTACTAAGAAGGCAACCAAAGCGGCTCTGAAACAAACTAAGAAAGGTAAAAATGGTAAGGCACGCAAGGCCGCACGCAAAGTGGCAAAAAAAGCCAAGTAAAAACCAGCCCCTGCCGATGATGAATCATTGACAGGGGCACTCATTTACGGATGACTTGCCCTGCATGGAGCAAACATTGTGGCTAGGAATACGAAAAAAAAGAAAAAACAAAAAAAAGACGTCCAATTGGTGCTTCGACTAGACAGTGATATGCGCGACCAATTTATAGACATTTGTCAGGAGCTAGACACAACTGCCGCTCGGGAAGTGCGTCGGTTCATCAAACGTTTTATCCGTCGCTATGAAGATGGTGAGTACGAGGGCTAATGTGTTTGTAGAGGCTTAATTTAATCAGGGTACGAGATAGGTTTGGTATTAGTCGGTAGCTAGCTGAAAGTGATCGTTAGGTATGTTTGTAAGTGTTTTCGGGGGTAAATTATGAAAGCATACATATATGCTAATGAAATCCTTCTTCTAATCACAACAGCTGATTCAAGTGCATTTACCACAGTAATGCATCATTGACCCATATCGGCACAATTCAGCATGATTACAGCCTATTTAATAACTTTAATTTTCTTCGCAGTGTATGTGCTAGTGGTGTATTTATTATATAAAGACGATAATCGATTAAAGTGGTAAGACTCTAGCTAATAATATTCGATGAATACCTTCTTACAGCTAAAAGTAGCCATATCATCTGCTGACGATTGTGGAAATTGATCCCACAAACCCATTTTCAAAGACTGCTTATTCGTTTAAAGTGATTTAGTTACTGTTTTAATAATTTTGCACACTTTAAAAGATTTGACCAGAGCACCTCTAGGAATCTTATCATTCAATTTTTTTGCGGGTCCAAACTCTTTTATTTCGTCACCATTTAAAATAATAAGGGTATCTGGCTCATAGACCATGCCACTTGTGGCTTTCGGCGAATCATTTTTGTCAGTACAACTTAGAACCGGACCTCTCAAGGCAGTAAATTGAGTAGTCATACCTCTCCTTTTCTATTAATTATAATTAGAGTGATAGTGGTTGAATTTTACTCAGAATAATAGTGTAACAAAAGTTGAATGTATTTATTTAAATTTAAATTAATTTTATAAGTATATGAAATTATTAATAAATCACGAAATTTTTCGTCACTCGTGAGAGATAATGAAATTAAATAGCTGAAGACCAATTACCAAAACGATCAATGGTTGATTATTATTTAGCTACAATCATCGAGGTCAACGTCCAATTGGAAGCATCAGCCATACGAGTCCATCGTGTCTTACAAACTGATGATAAAGCACTGCACCAACATGAAACATTAAAAGGACAAGCAGTACGTCGGCGCTAAATCCATGTATCGAATTAGTGAGTGCAGCTTTGAATTCATTATCTTGAATCCAACTTGATATATCGAGCATTCCAAAAATATTCACAGGATAAGACACAAGGCCCGCTAGAATAAATCCAATCGCAGGCGTAATAAGGAAAGATGCATAAAAGGCAAGATGTACAAATTTGCTAATGATTACTTGCCACAGTGTTCCGTGTGATATATTCGAAGGTCGTGGATGTGTTTGCCGCCAGTACCAACGAATTACACCCAGTAAGACGATGAGCAAACCTAGTTCCGAATGAATTTGTATTTTACTCGTCATGACATCATCGGAAAGGTCTTCAAAATGACTTAAGAAGATAAGGTAGACAAGTATTAAAGCCATCGACCAATGCAGTAATAGAGCAATGGTGTCATACCGCTGAGATGAGCCATCTATATCAAATGTATTTACCATGGCTTATTCGTTGAATTAGCTGCATTGAGCTAGTTATAACGATGATCTCAAGTGATTATTAATAGATTATTTCACAAAGATACTTAGTGTTCACTTTTGGTAGCTTGAGGACGTTCGAGTAGAATCCCACTATCAGAAGCCAGGCATTATGCATACTCAATAACTATTTGCCTGAGATTTAATAGTAATAATCAAATAAAGTCACGCAACTGCTTGCTAGTACTTATTACAAAGCATGTCATCGAGTTTCTTATGTAAAGATTCGATGTGTTGCAGATTCCACCTTTCGCTGAAATCATCTAACTTGGCTTTTAGATTCACTTCTTCACGTGCATATAACTGTTCAAAAATAGTGATTAGTTCTTTTTCTTTCGAAGATTCAATCCAATTTTCAAGGCGCCTTAACATCACTGCCGAATCATTAATTTCTCCAAGCTTCGCCAATAGGGTTTCAATCTCAGGATAGAGCTCTTTTTTAAAATTTTTCGGAAAAGCAGCTTCTGTTAATTCCATGGCATAACGCAAGGCTTTGCCATGAATACGAAACTTATGCAATTCTTTTAAATCATTAGTTTTACTAGGTATCGAATCAAAGAATTTTGTCATAAGAGTCTGGATTCGTGACTTTGCCCACTCATCGAAGTTCCATGCTTCTACTTTAACTTTGGAAGAAGTGTCTGCTTGCAGCTTTTGCTTGATAAATTTTAACTGGTTATTTAATTCCTTACCTTTATCCAATTTACTGAAAATTTTCTCTATTGGAGTTTGAGAAAGCTCGCGTTTTTCTTGGAGAAATTTTACGAATCGTCCAGTTTCACTATTATTATCGACTTTATACTTCTGGATCAGTACATCATAATCCCTGGCTTTACCTGCGGCTTTACGTATTTTTTTAAGGTATTTGTTTAGTTTTGCACTATGTTTTTTTTGCAAACATTCCTCGTAGAGCTGAAGTACGGCAACTGAACGCCTAGACCAGACACGTAGTTGATGCACATACTCAGAATCCTCGTGAGGCCTTTGTGCAGTTAATCTTAAATAATAACGAACGGCTGAAGTCCGTTGGTTAAGACTCTTAGTAGCTATACATTCTAAGCTGTCTTCAGGTTTGAATTTACCGCCCCACTTACTGAATTCAACTTTAGCCAATTGAGATTCTCTCCTCGACGAATTTATATGTAATATATTTAAAAATTATCGTTTTTTATTGCTCTACAGCAAAAGTCCTAGCATATAAGCTATTGATGAATATGAAATCACTTGAAATATTTAGATTCAAAAATATGTAAGATTCTTAATTATTATTTATAAGAATTTATTATTACTAATTGAATTTCATTGATTTTTTAATTTTACACCGATATTGTAAACAGTAACATAGCAATTTTAATTGTATGCTTAGGAGTTTCATTATTAAGTTAGCAGGTTTGCCTCCCAACTTTCTATACTTGATGGGATTTCGCCTTTCAGCAAGGAGACAAAAGCAAGCAATGCTTTCCTAGCATCGCCCAGTGGATAATAAAACGCATCCCAATTTTCGCTGTCTTCTCCATCGTGGTTAGGAAGAACATATTGAAACTTGTGGGCTTCCTTCAGTTCATTATAGGCACTAGAAGCGCGGACCTCGATGTTTTCCAAATCCTTTAGTGAAAGTTCGCCCTTTTGTTTGCGTGTTCTACGCAGCAACTTCCGCCGCATAACATCTGTAACAATTTTCATTACAGATACACTGGATTCCGAATTAATGAGGAGCAACTCTTCACGAGAGAGCGGAGACATAAATACACTTAACCGGTTCACCTCGGTTAAATTTGGGTGTGTTTGCAATACTTGTCCAACAAATGGATTTCCTTCAAAGAATACATCACCAGTAGTTAACGACTTCAATAACTCTTGAAGGTCCAAGGCTTGTAAATCACCACGTACATCCATTACGACGAATTGATCTTTCTTTTTTAAATTTTCTATTTCCTGGCGAGAACGAAAATAGTAGTCAATCCCATTCGATTCACCTGGACGAGCTGCACGGTCGTTGTAAAGAACAAGTGGTTGCATGGACAATCGAAGTTCCGGGTAAAACTTACTTAATGCTTTACCTAACGGACTCTTGCCTACGCATGAAGGTCCTGAAAGAATGACTAGTCGGTTTTCTGTTTTTTCTGGCATAAATACAACTTCAATTTTTTGAAATAATGGGCTGAAATTATAAAAAGAGAGAGCACTCTCTACTCTGACAGAGATCAATATCAGTTATTTGAGGATGTCCGCTTTGGGTCGTTTAGCAGACATTTTACGTTTGAATTTTGGAGTTTCCAACCTTGCTTCCCCTTATTTCAACCTAATTATGTCTGCTTTTTGGCCAAATGCGGTCATTTGTTCAATTGTATTTTAAATAAAGTCCTGACAAAAAGGCAGGCCTTGTGTGATTGAGTTAACGGGGTGCATTGAGTAAAGAGGAAATTGAGAAAAGTATGACTATGCTTTTTTAAAAGAATATTTTAGTCAATAAAATGTGCATATATCTATTCGTAGCATGAATGGTAAAGACTTTGCTATTGCTGAATGTAGCAAAAGAAACAAAATACTTGAACCGAGTTGAGTAAGGATTGCTTACAAGTTTATTAATAATTAAGATTGTACAAATTCTGATGTCATAATCACAAAGTCTTGTTCGGAACGTGTATCAGCATCTGCGGGTAGATCGGTAATCATCATTGTCATACCAGGATGCATATTGCGTAATACTTGCTGTGCAAATTTAGGATCGAAACGAATTCTATCGAGTGTTTCAGCATCTGTAGCTTGTATCTTGCCAGAAGATTCTGCATGAAGAATAGCTACTGAACTCCAACTTGGCTTTGTCCCATGAAGAGATTTTAAAACTAAAACATGTGTTCCAAGTGGTTGTTGAGGAGACGAAATGTCAACGGGTTTTTGATCAATCAAATTTCCATCTATTAATAAGTATGATTTTTGATCAGAGCCACTAATTACTACACTCACTACAGGCACACGATTCGGATCCGCGCCTGAAGCAGAGGGTACTTTCTTGTGTTTTTTAGCATTCTCTTCCGCAATTTTATCGGCAATCATTTGCTTTGCATCATCATTTAATACAATACCAGGATGAACAATGTCTTCCGGTGCAGATGAATCATTCGCAACAATTACTGGTGTACTCAAATGCGTAATTTCAAATAATTTTGCAGAAAAATCCAAAGGTAAATGCACACAACCATGAGAGCTTGGGTAACCCGGTAAACCTCCCGCATGCAAACATACACCACCCCATGTAAGCCGTTGTGTATTTGGCATAGATGCATTGTTATAAATGCTTGAGTGATGGTGTTTATCTTTTTGTAAGATTAAAAACACCCCTGTAGGGGTAAGATGACCAGGTTTGCCAGAGGAAATAGTAGTTACACCAATCTCAATTCCATTACGATATACATGCGCCAGTTGATCAGGTAATGATACTAAAATTGCAACGGGACCTTCGGGGGATAATTCTGGCTGCCATACAAACTCGCCTGGTTCCAGTTTTTCACCGGGCTTTAAAATACGACTCTTCACTGCTTCTGCCCATAGTTGCGTGGAAAAACCTAGCGTAGTTGTTGTGGCAATAATTTGTAAAGCTTGTCTTCGAGTTAGCAAAAGCCTGTTCCTATAAATAATTGTAATTTTGGGCTCATAGTACAACTGAGTACTCATTATTTCACTATAAGCTAATTTTAACTAAATATATTTTGTTTGTTAAAGGATGTTAGCGAATGTCCGCTTTTGGCCAATAGCGGTCATTCAGTAATAATTGATTTCTTACTTGCGATGCACACCCTTGTGTACTGGCTGTCGGACAACCTCACCTTTATGCTCCCTTATGCGTTCTATTTTTTCTCTTCGCCTCTCCCGTACATCATCATCATAATTATCCGCTGTGCCTTGATGAATTACTTCTAGTGACTCTGGTGATGCTTCTGTAGTGGTCGTGGTTGTAGAAGCTGACGAAGAGGGTTCATCAGATTCCTCCAAAATATCCGCAACATTCGGCTCCTCAACATCGATTATTTGCGCATCAGCAGAACTTGGTTTATCGCTGAATTCAATCACACCCTTTTCATCAACGCTTTCATAAACTTGCTCTGCATCTACTGTTAAGCTGATAGTAATCATTACCGTAAAGATCAAGATTTGATGGTTGAGATTCATGCCTATTCTCCTAAATTGGATGGGTTAAACATCAGCCTAATTCGTTATAAAATTATATCATTGGAGTGTCCGCTTTGGGTCGTTAGCAGTCATTCATACACCATTATATATTGAAACATATATTTCATTGTTTATTACCCCTTGTATTCTTGCCCAGGAATTTTTGTTGTGCACTTGAACGGCAATCGGGTTTGCATTTTATTCCGATATTATGAACTTCTTAAGGCTTGTATAAGGAATTCTGGTAACTATTCCCTTACCTTCATCAACAGTAATCGTGTTATCTGTGAATGAGATACCCTCTGTATTGTAGGTATCTTGTGAGTTGTCTAAATATATTACGTGTAGTGTCATTAGTTGCTCCTTAAGTTTCATTAGTGGTCATTTAGTAGACCACATTCATCATTTTTGTAGCCAATAATTTCTTTATCTGTGCATGCTGAACATCCATTCGAGTATGTTTTAAATGTTCCATCTAACTTATAACCACAAACTGGGGCGTATTCTCTTGTACATACTTCTGGCCTAGGTTCTGAACACATAGTTTCTAGAGTTTCATTATCTTTGTTTGTGTCACAACCAGCAAAACATAGTGCTACAAATAAAATTAAAACGAGTGGTATGAGGTTTTTCATTCTTATTACACCCTTGAATTGTCCTAGCAGCGATGGGCCAATTTCCTTTAATTACTAAAAGGATATAGCTTGAAACTATTGATCTATTGATATAAAACAATAGTCTCCGCGTTTCAGAGTTATATTCTTGTAAGAAAAGTTAGTTGTTTCTTTGTTAAATCTGAACCAGGGGAAGAAGATACTATGTTCGTTGGTGAAATATGTAATCGACAAGTAGTCATCTGTGGACGGGATGACTCCATACAGAATGCTGCTGAACTTATGCGTGATAATCATGTTGGTGATGTTATCGTTGTTGAGCATAAGGAAGGTAAACACTTTCCTATAGGTATTCTGACGGATAGAGACATCGTAATCGAGGTTTTGGCTGAGGGGGTTAATTTGAACGATATTACTGTAAACGATGTAATGAGTAGCGAATTGATAAGTGTCAAAGAAGATGATTATATAATAGAGACGATCGAGCAAATGAGAGATAGAGGAATTCGTCGTGTTCCTGTTGTAAATCAAGAAGGCAGCCTTGAAGGAATTCTAGCTGTTGATGATACGATTGAATTAGTTGCTGAGTTGTTATCTAATTTGGTAAGACTTTTCAAGCAAGAATTTAATCACGAAATAAAAACTCGCTAGCATGCCTGCTTTAGGCCATTAGCAGACATAATAATCCAATAGCATCCAATAAAGTTTATCTAAATCCGATGATAATTTGGGGTAGGTTTGGGGGTATAAATTTAAACTAGATTTAAAATATTAAATTTAATCAGGTAGATAGAATAACTATTTGGTAGACGCCTCCTCCACCATACTTATATATTAGTTATCAAACCTGATAATCCCTTGTACTTTAATTCTGGGAACTCGGCTTCGTTTTTGTGATAGAAACCTTATTCTAACCAGCTATCTCTGCTTTCGGAATTGCATTCCTCTTATTCGCATCCCCTATGCTTACAACATCCCCTCTGTCTTTATAAACTGAATAATATTATCTAGGCCTTCTCGTGCTTTTAAATTAGTAAATACAAAAGGACGATCACCGCGCATTTTCTTAGCATCCCGATCCATTACTTCTAATGAGGCGCCAACCATTGGTGCTAAATCTGTTTTATTAATGATTAACAAATCTGATTTAGTAATGCCTGGACCACCTTTGCGTGGAATCTTATCTCCTGCGGCAACATCTATCACATAGATGGTTAAGTCTGATAACTCCGGACTAAATGTCGCGCTTAAGTTATCTCCACCGCTTTCTACTAATACAAAATCTAACTTTGGAAATTCATCACAAAGCTCCTGCACAGCTGTTAAATTAATTGAGGCATCTTCTCGAATTGCAGTATGCGGGCAACCACCTGTTTCTACTCCTCTAATTCTCTCTTGAGCAAGTGCTTCATGCTTAATTAAAAATTCCGCATCTTCTCGTGTGTAGATATCATTAGTAACCACTCCAATCTCATAGTCATCACGCATCGCTAAGCATAGGGCATTCAACAGTGCTGTTTTACCTGAACCTACTGGACCACCGACTCCTACTCTTAATACCTGTTTCGTCATAATATCTTCTTCTTTTAGGATCTAAATAATCTTGAATATTGTGTTTCGTGGTTTGCACTAGCAATCCCTAAACCAACAGCAGTACTACCTATTTCATCATCATCTAATTGCATTCCAGTTTCTATTAAATCAGGAATCTCCTTTATTAATGATGAAACCATACGTTGCCCAGCAGTTTGGCCTAAGGGAATCAGTTTAATTGCAGCATTAACTTGGTTTTCGCACCATGCCCAAACATAGCCAGTACAGCAATCATTTTTACTTAGTTGCCAATTGAATGCTGCCAATGAAAAAGCTGTCGCATAAGTTACATATTGTGTATTTATAATATTATTAGCTTGTGGTGTGTTTAAATCGAGCAATAATTTTGACAATGCTTTACCAATATAATGATCTTCGTCACGTAGTTCATTAGCTTCACGACTGGCAAGCAAGTATTTACTCCAATACTCTACTTTCTTAAAATCATTTGATTTCCATGCTTCATATAGACGCAACAATATAGGCACTTCTAAATAGGTTTGCGCATTCCTCATTAATCCAGCAATCCAATTCAATGCACTCTCTTCATCTTTTATCCACTCCTGATCACAAGCAAACTCTAGCCCTTGGGAATACGCAAATGCTCCGATGGGTAACGAAGGACTCGTTAAGCGCATTAAATTTAGCATCGCTGTATTGTTAGAAACTTCAGATGCCATATTAATGTGAATGCTCATTTGCATGATCGTGTACGTGCGAATTTTCTATTGAATGTGAATGATAGGCGCCAGACTCAGGCTCAAACGCATGCATTGCATGTGTAACTGTCAACCCTAGGCTCAAAACCATTTCATCTAATACGTGATCTTTTTGATATGCGATATAATCATCTTCAATCTGAAGTGGCATATGACGATTACCTAAGTGATAACAGGCTTTGGCAAGTAATAATTTATTATCATTACACACGAGTGATACTTCTTCTGGCGCAGCTATTATCATTGCTACAAGCCCCCCGTCACTCTTTAAGCAATCACCATCCCGTAACACCATACCTCGAGGCAACATTAAGCCAACCTCGACTCCACTATCAGATTTAGTTTTAAATCGTGCTTTTTTTCGCAAATCATACTCTAGCGTGATCGTATGATTATAGTCATGCGTGTGTCCAACACGTTTAGTAAATACCAACAAAGTTTTAATTAAAACAAAAAGTACTTTTGGGCCATTGGCAACACAGTTGCTGGCTCACAGGTTAATAGTTCGCCATCCACTCGTACTTGATACGTTTGAGGGTTGACATCTATATTTGGCTGATAAATATTTAGACGCAAATCTTTCTTTTGAACATTTCGTGTATCGCTAACTGCAGCTACCATTTTTTCTAAGCGTAATGCTTCTTTAATACCAGCATCCATAGATGCTTTTGATACAAATGTTATAGAAGTTGAAGCATTGGTTTTATTCTGCGCACCAAACATATATCGATAATGCGTAGGTTGAGGCGTTGGAATGGATGCATTTGGGTCACCCATTGGTGCTGCAACAATAAAACCACCTTTTATAATAAGTGAAGGTTTTACACCAAAGAAAGGTGGTTTCCATAACACCAAATCAGCCAACTTACCTACTTCGACAGAACCTACTTCATTTGCAATACCATGCGTAATCGCTGGATTGATTGTATATTTTGCAACATAGCGTTTAATTCTAAAGTTGTCATTACGATCACTATCTTCTTTTAATGCACCGCGTTGTATTTTCATTTTATTTGCGGTTTGCCATGTGCGTATAATCACCTCACCTACACGCCCCATCGCTTGCGAATCTGATGCGATCATGCTGAATGCACCTAAATCATGCAATATATCTTCTGCTGCTATCGTTTCTTTACGGATACGTGATTCCGCAAAGGCCACGTCTTCTGGTATGTTTGGATCTAAATGATGACACACCATTAACATATCTAAATGTTCATCGATAGTGTTTACAGTAAATGGTCGAGTTGGATTGGTGCTTGAGGGTAGTACATTAGATTGACCACAAACGCGAATAATATCTGGTGCGTGACCACCCCCTGCACCTTCTGTGTGGTACGTGTGTATGGCACGCCCCTTAAAAGCTGCAATGGTATCTTCTACAAAACCAGATTCATTCAATGTATCTGTATGAATGGCTACTTGAACATCGTATTTGTCTGCCACACATAAGCAATTATCAATCGCAGCGGGCGTGGTGCCCCAATCTTCGTGCAGCTTTAAACCCATAACACCTGCTTCAACTTGCTCGTTTAATGCTGCAGGTAAACTCGCATTGCCTTTACCAAGAAAGCCCAAATTCATTGGCAGGCTATCAGCCGCTTCTAACATGCGATGTATATTCCAGGGGCCAGGAGTACACGTCGTTGCATTGGTGCCCGTAGCTGGTCCTGTTCCGCCACCTAACATGGTGGTTACTCCAGACATAAGCGCATCCTCAATTTGTTGTGGGCAGATAAAATGTATATGCGCATCAATACCACCAGCCGTAAGTATTTGACCTTCTCCGGCAATTGCTTCGGTACCAGGACCTATCACAATATCAACATTAGGTTGGACATCGGGATTACCTGCTTTACCTATTCCAGCAATGCGCCCATTTTTAATACCAATGTCAGCTTTAACAATTCCCCAATAATCAACAATCAACGCATTAGTAATTACCGTATCAACAGATTCTTTGCTGGTTACTTGGCTTTGCCCCATACCATCGCGTATAACTTTTCCGCCACCAAACTTAACTTCTTCACCATATGTTGCATAATCTTCTTCTACTTCTAGAAATAGTTCAGTATCTGCAAGTCGGAAACGATCCCCTACCGTAGGGCCATACATCTCCGCATAAGCTTGTCTTGATATTTTTGCCATAGTTATTGTTCTCTTTACGTATCTAGTGAACCCATCACTTTTGCATTAAAGCCGTATACCACTCTCTTCCCACTTAGATCGACAAGATTTACGTCACGTTTTTGGCCCGGCTCAAATCTTACTGCTGTACCGGCAGGTATGTCTAAACGCTTACCCTTTGATTTATCACGATCAAAATCCAAAGCAGAGTTGGTTTCATAAAAATGATAGTGAGAACCGACTTGTATGGGTCTGTCTCCAGTATTAGCAATGGTTAAACTAATAACTTCACGTCCTGCATTTATTTCCAATTCACCTTCTTCTGCAATAAGTTCACCTGGTTTCATATTTATTACTCTTTTGGACTCTTTAAATAATAGGATTATGTACGGTTACAAGTTTAGTGCCATCAGGAAAGGTCGCCTCTACTTGTACCTCATGTATCATTTCTGCAATTCCATCCATTACATCTTCTGTTGAAAGCAAAGTACGGCCATACTCCATACATTCTGCAACAGTTTTTCCTTCACGAGCACTCTCCAGTATAGTTGCAGAAATATACGCAATCGCTTCGGGATAATTCAATTTAATACCTTTATCTTTTCTTCTCTCTGCAAGCAAACCTGCAGTAAATAATAAAAGTTTATCTTTTTCACGTGGAGTAAGTTCCATTAGGAGTCCTTTATTCTTTTATTCGAAACCATCATAATTATGTTGCCCAAATTCTTGGTTCGCATGGTTCCTTATCTAGCACTAGCAACCGTATTATTTTCCATATTTCAATAAATCTATTACGAATCGACATTGAGTTCGTATCTAAGCAACGACACACGAGAACAGACCCTATTACGGTTACACTCAGTCGACTTACATCATCAATCATTTCTTGAATTTTTAAGCAAGCAATTGTTAATTTGCTTGAATCATTATTCACTATTGTCAGTAATCCCATCACGGGTAGTGTTTGCAAACCCCATAAACTATTAAACACTTCTGCGCGATCATTAATAATTACTCGATCTATTAGCAAAGGTTCATTATCCTTCCAAATTTCATAACTTTGCTTAAACATACCTTGCACAAACTCTTCTTTACAGGCAGGACGCCCAAAACTAACAATCTCCCAACCTATAAACGAAGCTTTTTCACTAAGCTGCACTCTTGTGCTGGAATCAACTCTAGCAGTATCAAATAAAATAGTTTCTTGCGGGAGCCATTCTAAACATGCATGTTCTTTTACCATTAAATTTTGATTTTGACATGCGGTAAAACCATTTGACTTGTAGAACTTACTAGCACCAGGCGTAGTAATCAGTGTCGTAGTATTTTCTTCGCATAGTACATCGATATTCAAACTATCGCCGCCAACAATACCACCTGGCGGATGCAATATATATAAATGACAAGTTCCATCTTGCTCAGGGTAAAAAGGCCTTTGCAAAGTAAGCGGCCCTTCATGGCGCCGTGTACTTAATACTGTTTTATCGTTTTTGTAAGTAAGACCTAACTGTAAGAGCGCTTCCCAACAAGATATAGGATTTTTCTCTTCAAGTATCTCAGCGACTGCGTCCATATCAAGGTTATTTGATCTTTCTTTTGAGCACTAGTATAGAAGCTACTGCTAATATAAGAAACAACAAACCGCCCCAACTAAAAATTGCATGGTACAAAAAGTTATGCGTAGTTTCTGAAACACCATATGAACCGTGTCCCGGGTGCGAAAAACCCATTGTTGGAAATAATGCAGTTAGGAATATAATTAAAATTAATACTTTTAGTTTTAGACTTCTCATTCTATCTCCTGTTATCAAACTATACTTTCAAAAATCGATCTATTAGATCATCGCTTAATTCATTTATATTGCCCGTAGCCATCATTTCACCTCTTTCCATAATGCTAAAATCACTTGCAACTTTTTTAGCAAAAGGTAGTTTTTGTTCAACAAGCAATACGGTTAAACCTAGTTCCTTATTAAGTTTATTTATGATGTCGCCAATCTCAGACACTACATTTGGCTGAATTCCTTCAGTCGGCTCATCTAATATTAATAATTCTGGTTCTAGCGCTAATGCGCGTCCTATCGCAAGCTGTTGTTGTTGACCACCAGACAAATCGCCACCTCGACGATTAAGCATTTCTTTCAATACTGGAAATAATTCAAAAATTAATGGCGGCAAAGTCTTTGCTTTATCTGCACGTGCTTGAAGACCGGTTAACAAATTTTCTTCTACTGTAAGCTGAGAAAATATATCCCTACCTTGTGGCACATAGCCTATCTTATGTCTCGCTCGTTGTTCTGCTGCAATAGATGAAAGCTCTATGCCATTAACATTTATTTCACCATTTGCTATCGACTCAAGCCCCATAATGCATTTAAGCAAAGTAGTTTTACCAACTCCGTTTCTACCCATTAAACACATGCATGCACCTTTATCGATCTCGAAATCGATATCCCACAATGTATGACTCTCTTTATAGTAATGATCTAGATTATTTATAATTACCATTACTTATTCGCCCAAATATACTTCAATCACTTTCTGATTATTCTGAACGCTATCCATATCACCTTCTGCTAAAACACTACCTTGGTGTAACACCGTTACCCTATTTGCAAGCGAACGTACAAATTCCATATCGTGCTCAACAACTACCACTGAATGTTTTTCTGCTAATAATGTAAGTAATTCGGCAGTATGTTCTGATTCTTGCTTGGTCATACCAGCCACAGGTTCATCGACTAAAAGAAGCTTAGGGTTTTGCATAAGCAACATACCTATTTCTAACCATTGTTTTTGACCATGCGATAGCTCACCAGCATCTCTTTTATTATGCTCATATAATGCAATGGTTTTAAGCACTTCTTGTATTTTTTCATCATCTTCACTAGTTAACTTAAAAAATAAATTCTCGAAAACTTTTCTTCTGCCTTCTAGCGCTAACTTTAGGTTTTCATAAACCGAATGGTTTTCAAAAACAGTTGGTTTTTGAAACTTACGCCCAATGCCTAGATTGGCAATATCTGCCTCAGAGATAGAAGTTAAATCATTCATATCATCGAATATCACTCGACCCTCATCAGGTCGTGTTTTGCCTGTGATGATATCCATCATCGTAGTTTTACCCGCACCATTAGGACCAATGATGCTGCGTAGTTCATTTTTCTTTACATAGAGACTCAAATTATTAATGGCTTTAAAACCATCAAAACTAACAGACACTCCATTTAAATATAAAATGGTGTCATCTGGTATATGAGTTACTGGAGCAAAATTAGCCTGGAAGTCACTCATTATTAGCACTCAATTTTTTTGGCTTAATCCGTTCTTTAGTTGCCTTTCTTTTCATTAAAGATAATTTCTTGATTGCACCTACTATTCCATGAGGTAAAAACAACGTTACCACTACAAACAATCCGCCTAGCATAAATAACCAAACCTCAGGTGCTGCAGCTGTAAAATAGGTTTTAGCAAAATTAACTACGATCGCCCCCAATGCCGCTCCATAAAGCGTTCCGCGACCACCCATCGCTACCCAAATAACCATCTCAATAGAATTTATTGGAGAAAATTCTCCAGGATTTATTATCCCAACTTGTGGCACATATAAAGCACCTGCAATACCTGCCAACATTGCAGAAACAACAAATACAAATAATTTAATGTATTCATCTCGATACCCTAGTGCACGTACTCTACCTTCTGAATCTCGTATAGCAGTAACCAAACTGCCCAAACGAGAATCAACAATAAATTTGCATATGAAATAACCTAACGCTAGCGCTATTGCAGAACAAATAAACAATGCATTTCGTGTGTAATCGGATTGCAGATCAAAGCCTAGAATCTCTTTAAAATCGGTTAAGCCATTATTACCTCCGAAACCAAAATCATTTCGGAAAAATGCGAGCATCAAGGCGTAAGTAAGCGCTTGCGTCATAATAGAAAGATAAACACCTGTTACTCTTGAACGAAAAGCTAGCCACCCAAAAACAAATGCTAGTAAACCTGGCACAATAAATACCATCAACATAGCTAACCAAAACTGATCAAAGCCATACCAAAACCATGGCAGCTCTTTGTAATTTAGAAATACCATAAAATCAGGCAAGATTGGATTACCATAAACACCTCGGTCTCCAATTTGGCGCATTAAGTACATGCCCATGGCATAACCACCTAATCCAAAAAATGCGCCATGCCCTAAACTTAGAATTCCCAAGTATCCCCAAACCAAATCTAATGAAATTGCTAATAAAGCATAAGTCAAATATTTACCTAATAGCGTTACAACATATGTCGATATATGAAAAATGGATGATTCTGGTACTAATAAATTACAGATTGGTACTATTATCGTTAACAGCACAATAATAGCTATAAAGTATTTACCGCCTTTATCATTTTCAAGTAAACGAAATATTAATGGTTTGTATTTTGTCATTCGTTATCTGCAACTCTACCTTTTAAGGCGAACATTCCACGTGGGTACTTTTGAATGAATAATATAATGAAAATCAATACTAGAATTTTGGCTAATACTGCGCCTGCATATGGCTCTAAAAACTTGTTTGCAACACCTAAAGACATTGCACCAAAAAAAGTACCCCACAAATTTCCGACACCGCCAAACACCACAACCATAAATGAATCGACGATGTATGCTTGGCCTAAATTAGGTCCTACATTGGTAAGCTGGCTCAACGCCACGCCGCCTATTCCCGCAATGCCTGAACCTAAACCAAAAGTAAGCGAATCCACCCAGCCTGTACGTATGCCCATAGCTTTTGCCATGTTACGATTCTGAGTAACGGCACGCATTTGCAAACCAAACGATGTTTTCTTTAACAACAGTAACAAACCAATTAATACGAGCAGTGCAAACAAGACGATGTACATTCTGTTATAGGTGAGTGATAACGCCGGATTAAACTCATATGACCCACTCATCCATTCCGGAGTAATTACTGAGCGATTCAACGGTGAAAACACGGAACGAACAGCTTGTTGCAAAATCAAGCTTAAACCAAAAGTTGCCAACAATGTTTCTAATGGTCTTCCATATAAAAATCGAATGATGCCGCGCTCAATCCCAATACCGATCAGTCCGGTAACGATAAAAGCCGCAGGTATGGCCACAAATAATGAATATTCAATTGAGTTCGGCATGACCTGCTGCACAACAAAAGTCGTATACGCGCCTAACATAAGCATTTCGCCATGCGCCATATTGATAACGCCCATCACGCCAAATGTAATTGCAAGGCCTACTGCAGCTAGTAACAGCACAGAGCCCAAACTCAATCCAAAAAATATATTTTCTATTTGTTTATAGAAACCTATTTTTAATTTAGTAGAATCTAAAGCAGATCGAATGACAGGCAAAATTCTTTCGTCTGCTTTTTCATCATCTGCGTATTTTGTATTTAACTCTTCTAGTAGAAGTCGTATTTCTGGGTATAAAGATCCCGACAAACTGTTAATTGCGCTTAACTGAATTTCTACATCATTAGAATTGGTGTCCGCAGCAGCAATACAAATACTCATCAATTCTTTAACTTCAGAATCATTTTCTTGCTTTACTGCATTACGTAATACATCCACTGTTGATGAACTTGGGTTCTTGAGCATGTTGCGTGTCGCACTAAGACGAATATTTTTATCATCACTAAATATGGTTAGAGCTGCTAGCTTCTCATTCAGCAGCCCTCTAAGCTTATTATTAATACCTACTTTCTTATATTCTTTCCTAAGTTCTTTGCTGGACTTAGCACCTAATGAGGTGTTTGTAATCGGATTTATGAGCTCGTAGTTTTTGGATGTAATCTCGTATATGACAACAATATCTTTATTCTTTTTATGATAATAAATCTTACCGTCGAGCAAAGCACTTAATACACCAACAGCTAATGGATCTCCAGAATCTGCAATCAAATTAATCGCAGTGGTTTTATCTTTAAAACTTTTTGACGAAAACAGCTTGAAACTGCTTTGAAGGGAACTTTCTTCTACTTTTGTTTCTTGTGCGCTTAACCCATTTATAAATAGGCCACTCAGAAATAATATACCAAACACAGTTAATGTCAGTGAGCGTGTCATACCTATTATGCTTCATGAATTGTTTAGAAACTAACCACTCTAATTTATTAAGAGTGGTTAGTATTTGTCGATTAATAGTTACATTAACTATTTTAAAAAGATTGAGCAATTAGAAATTTTGCCCTGAACACTTTTTAGTCTCTGTATTGAAGTTGCCGCAGTTAATTGGGTCCGTCCAATCTGCAACAATTATGCTACTTTCAGGCAAAAAGTCTGTCCATGCGTCGCCTTTAACTTCACCATCAGTAGACCAAACTATTTCAAATTGTCCATCATCTTGAATCTCACCAATTAGTACTGGTTTAGATAAATGATGATTAGTGTTCATAACTGCAGTACCACCAGTAAGGTTAGGAACTTCAAGACCGTACATTGCTGGACGAACTTTATCTACATCAGTAGTTCCTGCTTTAGTAACCGCCTCAGCCCACATCTTGAAACCAATGTAAGTTGCCTCCATTGGATCATTAGATACTCTTTCATCGTTTTTAATAAATTTCTGCCAAGATTCGATGAATTCATCATTTTCTTCTGATTCTGCACTCATAAAGTAATTCCATGCAGCAAGGTGACCTACGAGAGGACCCGTATCAATTCCTGATAATTCCTCTTCACCAACAGAGAATGCAACTACTGGAATATCTTCTGCAGAAATACCTTGGTTACCTAACTCTTTATAGAAAGGTACATTCGCATCACCGTTAATAGTCGAAACTACTGCAGTCTTTTTGCCTGCTGAACCGAAGGTTTTAATATCAGAAACAATAGTTTGCCAATCTGAATGGCCAAATGGTGTGTAGTTAATCATTATATCTTCTTCAGCCACACCTTTTTGCTTCAAGTAAGATTCTAAAATCTTATTAGTAGTTCGTGGATACACATAGTCTGTTCCCGCAAGTACCCACCGTTTTGCACCTACATCATTCATTAAATAATCTACCGCTGGAATAGCTTGTTGATTTGGTGCTGCACCAGTGTAAAAAACATTCTTAGAAGATTCTTCACCTTCATATTGAACTGGGTAGAACAATAAACCATTAAGTTCTTCAACAACTGGTAGCACTGATTTACGCGACACAGAGGTCCAGCAACCGAAAATTACATCCACCTTATGAACTTCAATTAACTCGCGCATTTTTTCCGCGAATAATGGCCAATCTGATGCTGGGTCTACAACTACTGCTTCTAAATCCTTACCAAGCAATCCACCTGCTTTATTTTGCTCTTCAACCATCATCAACACAGTATCTTTTAGAGTGGTCTCACTAATCGCCATCGTTCCTGATAGTGAATGCAATACTCCTACTTTAATTTTATCTGCCGCCAAACCCAGTTGTGGCAAGAACACACATGCTACAAACAATGCTGTAACAACTAATCTTCTAAACTTCATTATCGACTCCTGATATTTACAATTAATATTTACTCAACTGAATTGAGCGTTTAATTACACAAGACTGCGCATTTGCACTAAGTAAATGCAGCAAGCATGCCAAAAATGCTTCATTAAAATAAAGCTATACAAATCACGAGCTTATTAATAAAATTTGCATGGGAGTTAGTATTTAGAAGACTGCATACGTGAATTACTTGCACAATGATAGTGCGCACATGCACCAAGATAGTTCGTCGTATCTATTTAATCGATGATTTTAAAATCATGCACACAAATATTGATAACTAACTGCATCAAAAGTGTATTGATCGCATTTTGTGTTCTAGCTGAACTAAATAGTGTTACTTGACTGCATTCAGTTAAAAACCATATTTACACCAATATCAAAGCTTTCACTCACATTGGTTTAAATGTGGAATCTCCATTTTGGGTCTTTTAAAGATTTTATATTCCAATGAGATTTAAAGAGGTTCAGCTACAGCCAAGTAATTATGGTAATTTTAGAGGCATAAAGTTTCATGCGAATGCAATTACTACATATAATTCAATAAGATAGCTGCAAGAAGTAGTAGTTACCGCCTCCACCATCCAATAATGTCTAATAGCGTTCAATAAAATGCATAGAAGTTCGAGATTTTTAGTCTATTTTTCTCTTAATTTTATGGAAAATGAACTTTGGTTTCTTAATTCATTTAAAACAGCAATCTTACATAAAAACTTTAGAGCATCTTTGGGGAAATTTTTAATTCACCACACTACTCATATATATATGTCAGTAACTTAACGAGCAGTGCAGAAGTGCAATCACCACCCAACACTACTAAAAGTTTGTATATATAATTTCGTCGGCTCTATTTGGATTTTAAAGAAAAATAAATAAACTCCTACCACTCATTTTAATTTTATTTGCAACACCGTGCTTTGCATATATATCTAACATGTCAAATCAGGAGATAGTTAAATTTCATATAGCAAGTAAAATTGAACTAAATAATCCCCTTACGGTAAATACCGCCGGAGTCGAACCGGCACGAGTTATTCATTCGAGGGATTTTAAGTCCGATTCCCTACCCTTTGTATTCAACAATTATAAAGCATACTCATATACTTATGCTTTGTAGTTAATTGTTAGCTTTAATGAATTGTTGTGCTTAGTTGCTGTCATTTACGCTAATATTGGGCCACAAATTAACGTCCGCTTACGACCCAAAACGGACATTAAATTTTTACTTGCCTTTATTATGCTATTCCACACACCATTGAGCCATGTCAATGGCTTGAATCTATATATCTCTTATTTTATGGGTTAAATAAGTGCCTAATTCTTTGTTGGGCTTATAAGAATAATTTCGGGGGAACAATGAAAAAATTCCTAGCACTTATAATCGGACTATTCTCAATAACATGTACTGTGCTAGCAGAAGATAATCAGTGGGTTTGTTTAACAGAACATGCTAATGGGTTTGACAATGAGAATGGTGAGTGGGTGCACTCTGTATATAGACCTGAAGGAAAATTCATAGTTAAAAATAAGAATGGTGTGTGGTCTGTATATGACTACTCATCAGAGGTTGAATTCGTATATTGTAAAATAATCCTAGGTGTAGGTGTTTACTGTAGTAAAGTTGGAATGTCTAACTTTTTTTTCCACACAGATAGACTAAAGTTTACTCATTCTATAACAGCCCCATACATTTGGGATAACACTAAAGCATCAGTTACTACGAAATTAGGTACGTGTGCTCCTCTATAATTTAAATACGCCTAACTCCACTCGAATGCGCAGTACCAACCATGCGTATTCCATACTGCGGCAATAAAAGTATTTATGAATGATTGCTTTTGGCCGAAAGTGGACATACAAAATATCTAGCATAGCTTTTAAATTGTCAGAAATATTCCGCCTAGACCAATTTATAAACTTAATTCTTTTATTCGGGTGTTGCATTTAGTTTGTATAGCACATTAAGCAGTGGCGGCCTTTTATCAGAAAATCCCCCAAACCACTTCTCATAGATGTGATCTATCTGACCGGTACGGTTCAATTTTGATAGCACACTATCCGCAACCAGTCTGAAATCAGCATCATTGCGTTTTACCGCTAAAGCAAATGGTTCATACGAAAAGACGTCGGGGGTAATTGCAAAATTGTCTGCATTTTCTGCGGTGATTGCCAACCCGATCAAGACCACCTGATCCGATGAGAATGCGGCGATCTCACCTTTTCTCAAAGCGTCAAGCCCTTCAGGAGCAGTATTAAAGGTCACAACCTCTGCATCCGTCAAGGTTTCCTTTAGCATACTATTCAGCGTTTCAAGCGTAGTGGTGTCTTCAACGACCCCTACTTTTTTCCCATCTAGTGCAGAAAGTTCATCCAATTTCTCTTCCTTTAGCGTCATCAATGATGCGCCCGTTACAAAGGTAAGTTGTGTAAAGTCAACTAGTCTGCTACGTGACAAGGTTTTAGTGGTGGAGCCACACAGAATATCGATTTTGTCTTCAACCAAAGCATCGAATCTGCTATGGGCGGTTACGGGTACATATTCCACATTAATTTCTTTACCAATTGAACTTTTCAAACCGGCAACAATGCGCTTGCATAAATCGATTGAATAACCAATTGGCTTGCCTTCTTTATTTAAGAAAGACATGGGTGGCTCCGACTCACGAAAACCAATTCTTATTTTGCCCGTTTGTTTAATTTGATTGAGAGTATTTGGTGTTTCATGACTGAATGCATTTGTAATAAAAAATGCAAAGAAAAGAATGGTTGCAAACAATACTTTCATCGATTTCTCCTTGTTATTTATTGATAAAAATTATTTTAAGATCAGCATAACTATAAAATCTTCCCTTCATTAGGATTATTTATATAAAATTAATACATTTGAATGTCCGCTTTCGGCCAATAGCGGTCATTCTAAAGTTATAAATTTTCATAAGAATAAATTTTTTTCAAATTTATTCCATTTCTTCAGAATATCTTTGCGCGCTAAAAAAGCAAAATTATCAGATATATGATAGTGATTATTATGATGTCCAATGTTGTCGATAATTACTACAAATCCACTTTGTGGTTTTACTCTTTTAAATACTATGTTGTAAGGGCGAATATTTCGGACAATAATTTTATTATTTAGCAGAAATTCTTTTAATTCTGCTAATGACTTTAGAATGATTTCTAGCTCAATTTTTTTATTAGGATTGGAGCAGAAATAATCTGACAGAGGCAATGAAATTGATTGATCAAAATCGCATACTAATTCATATACATAGCCTCTACCCAAATTAGTCTCAATTTCACCAAAATATCGAATTAAATGTTTCCAAAAAATATTGTTTGATTCTAACCTACGATAGTAGTTGCACTCTAATATCTGTGTTCGCATACCACCGGTGTTTGGTATTTTTATGCATTTATTACTATCCAATGGATGACGATAGCAAGTTCTGTTAGCACCCTTAGCAAAAAGTAATGAATTATTCAATTGCAACATTAATACTTTAGTAAATTATTTACCTCGAATAATTACACAGACAATTATAATACCTTTTATGCAAATCAATAAAATTCTCTAACACTATTTAGCCGAAGATGAAAGATATTAGTTATCCATTTGCTAATTTATTTAATTTAATAATATTGGAGAAGGTCAGTTATCAAATGTCCGCTTTGGGTCATAAGTGGTCATTCAGTAATTTTTGCTGTATTAGAATCTATGTCTAGTAAAGAATAATTTGTCTGAAAATAAGTGACTTGAAACAGTCAAATACAATTAAACAAAAACGTATAGAGCCAAATATAAATCGCATCAATTACGGTCTATTGAAGTGATCTGCCTGCTATAAACTTCGTTAAACAACCGACCGGATGATTCTACAATTTGAGTGCTCTACAACTGGAACATCTTTGCCAATTCTTTTTCTGATTTCTTTTGTTGGTCCAACATCAATTATTGTATTATTTTTTAAAACAATAAGCGCATCAGATTCAAATATCATTTTTTCTTCTGCAGTTGAAGATTTTAATTTGTAATGAAAATTAAGCACAGGTCCTCTTAGGGCTGTTATTGTTGTGGTCATCCTGTTAGCTTCTTTCTTTTACTTATTCTACTAAAAGATATATAACACTAATTATAGAGGATTTAATATCCAAATAATGCCAACTTTCCCAAATCCGATAGGTAGCTTCACGGAGCGTTAGCAATAATGAATACCCTATGAACTATGAAGAATTTGTTTCAGATTTGCCTCTTCAGAGGAGAATTTCATTTTCATCTGTAGAAGAAAGCCGAGAGGAGCTGAAACAAAGATACGGTATCAATCAACAAATTTGGCAGTTGAGTACTGGTGCATTTCAATCTGATTTAATAATTCAGAAAACTGAGGAAGTTAACTTATTATCTCGTCGTTTCAACACAGCTTTTTCAATGTATCTTGAGGCACCAGTAGACACAGTTGGCTTGGCCATTTTTAAAACTCCAGGCAACGCACTTTTTGCTTCAGGTGAAGATGCAGCAAATGATAAATTAGTTTTCATTCCACCGGGCG
>CAJHXG010000225.1_pt1 | contig 24288 bp, 16 predicted proteins | sample 9198481 | NCBI WGS metagenome assembly CAJHXG01 (sample SAMEA7708348, study PRJEB35096) | sediment metagenome | biome: marine neritic benthic zone biome [ENVO:01000025]; feature: sediment [ENVO:00002007]; material: shallow marine sediment [ENVO:03000034] sea grass bed [ENVO_01000059] ... | reverse complement strand
CAAGTTCTTCTAGATCTGTACGGGTTTGTGCAACAGTTTGCTCTGCAGGGTCAAGAAACTCTGTATCAATATTACTTACATCAAACTGCTCTGTATCATCACTTAACGAGCTTGATTCGTTCGCCGACGTCTCTTCAGGATCCATTGGTCTGATCCCAGTATCTATATCTACCGTTAAATCCTCAGATTGCATTGCTACGGTATCATCCAGAACACCTGCGGCATCTGAATCATCTTCATCAATATCCAAAGGCTCTAGATCATTCATCGTAGTCTGCATGCCAATCTGTTCTAGCTCTTGAGTTAAATCATCCATGCTAGCCATTTCATGCAAACCGGTAGTAATTGCATCCATTTCAGATTTAGTATCAGCAACATCTTCATCTAACTCATCATCTGATAAGTCATCGACTTCAAAATTTAGGATATCGGAAGTTTCGTTAGCCTCCATGATTTTACTGGCGACAGGATCGTCTTCAAATTCTGCCATCGGATCATCAACATTAAAGTCTAGTCCGTCATCTTCAGCCTTGGCATCATTATCAAGGAAAGTATCTTCTAAATTTTCATCTGATAATGGATTATCAATAACCGTTTGCAAACCTATATCCACATCAGCTGCATCAGGTTTATCTAGTGCTGATTTTGCAGCAATTCCCACCGCAGCGGCACCAGCGAACAACGCACTAGTTGGCGCAAGCTCCTTACCCATAGCAATAATTTTTTGCCATTGTTTGCTCGACTCGCCTACTTCATCTTTAATTTTTTCTGCGTATTGTTCAAAACCTTGTTGGTCTTTTTGGCTGTAATAGACTTCTGCTAGCTTCGCTTTGTATTCATTGTTATCTGGCTCTTTAGCAATAGCATCTGTTAACAAATCTTGTGCTTGCTGATGCAATCCATAAGAAATGTATACATCTGCTTCATCCAAAACATCTTCACCTAATTCAGCATCGCCGGACGACTCTGCAGGCGCAGCACCAAAATCGGTGCCATCATCATCCAAGCCTACGTCTTCTATTGTCCCCAGATCTTCATCGCTCACTTCAGCAGTAGCGTTGGTTTGTGGAGTAACAATAGTTTCATCCAGGATGTCATCAAAATGTTCGTCATCTTCCCCAACATCTAATGGCATTTCACCTAGACCAGTTAGTTCAATAGTTTTGACTGCACGCTTTTTACGCCATAAAAACAAACCCAATATAGCTGCCAATATCCCAAGCCCTATACCCGCCTTTTGAGCATGTTGTTTTAGAGAGTCCAAAAAACCCAAAACACTCCAGACACCTTCTGGAACTTTAGGAGCTTCAGCTTGCTTAACTTCTGGTTCAACTTCAGCTGGTTTTTGTTCTGGCTTTACTTCGGCGGGCTTTTCTGTTGCTTCAGCAACTACTTCTTCATTAATTGGCTCAATTTCTGGCAATGAATCCCAATCAGGCAGCGGTTCCAATCTTGGTTGATTAATGGTCTGCTCTGCTACGACTGGTTCAGTAAATTCAGGTAGTGGCTCAACTACGGGTTTTTTAATCTCTTTTGCAATCGGTTTTTCAACTGGTTTTGTTTCTTGTTTTACTTCTGGCTTAACCTCAGGTTTAGCTTCTTCTTTAACAGCTTTTTCTTGCAACATCTTTTCCGCTGCTGCAGCTTTATCCGCCTCGGTACTCAACTGTTGTTGCAAATTTTTTAGCTGTTGATTTTGTATGTTTAAAATCTTCTCTTTCTTCTCCAGCATCGACTCAAGTGCTTCGACTCGACTCTTCAATTCTTCAGCTTCTTTGCCTCGCGATTCAGCAAGCTCTTTTGTAAGTGTTATTTCATTCTGTAGCTTCTTGACCTCTTCTCCACCCGCTACTTGCGCATTACCTTCAGATTGCTTGCCATCATCCGCAGCTAAAATATTTAAATCCTGCTTGGCAGTAGTTGGTTTTTTAGCCGTTTCCTTAAGTTCCTGTATAGCTTGCTTTGCAACATCACTCTTTTCTTTAACCAGCTCAGGAGCATCTACATTGGTAGCAGCTGTTTGCGATACATTACCTCGATACTCTCTCCACAATGCATTTTGTTGAGAAATCTTTTGGCGCGCATCTGCCGTCGATACAGCTTGTGCTTCACCTGCATCAGGTATGCGTAACACAGCACCCTTCTTAAGTAAGTTTATATTATTGCGCCCAAAGGCATTCGGATTTGCTTGCTGAATTGCAATCATCATCTGATTAATAGACACAGAACTAGATTGACTCCCATTCTTAGCAATTTTATATAATGTATCGCCAGCGACAACTTCGTATACGCCCTCAACTAAAGCTTCGTTATACACCTCTGACTCTGCCACAACTTCAGCTTCTATTTCTTCAGCAACTACTTCTTCACTAGTTGCAATACTCTCAGAACCATCAATACCTAATTCGCGGTCCATTTGAGCACGTATTGCCTCAAGATCATCTGGCTCAGCGATTACTTCTACTTGAGACTCTTCTACTGTTTCTACAACAGTCTCTTCTATCTCTTCCACACTAGGTTGCTCTTCAACAATTATTTCTTCTGCTACCAACTGTTCTGCTACAGGAGCAATTTCTTCAACCATCTCACTGCTTGCAATCGGCTCACTGCCATCGATGCCTAATTCGCGGTCCATTTGAGCACGTATTGCCTCAAGATCATCTGGCTCAGCGATTACTTCTGCTTGAGTAGTAATTTGTGGAACCGCAAGGGACTCAGTTTCAACAATTTGTTCTTGAGGTTCGGCAGTAGTAACTGGTGTTGTAATCTGTGGTGCTTGCTGTTGAGCAAACTCTGGAGGATCCAGCAGTACGGTATATTCTCTTAACAACCTTCCCTTTGGCCAAGTAACTTCAACCAAAAAAGTTAAAAACGGTTCACGCACCGGATCTTTGGAAGTTACACGAATTGCAGTACCACCACCTGGCAAAGAAACAGGTTTAAATTTTAATTGAGTTAAAAAATATGGACGGGGAACACCAACACGATCAAAAACATTTGCAGGTGCTAATTCAACTCGCATTTCATCTAGCTCATCTGCACGCGCTGAAATTAAACTGATTTGTGCATTTAGCGGTTGATTCAGAGCAGAATCGACTTCGATTTCACCTAAACCCAGAGACAATAATTGCCCAGGAAGTAGCAGTAAAAATGAAATAAGAAGAATATATATAGATGATATACGCACCATTTTTGTGCTCCACCTTGATTGCGTTGTTTGCTTTAAAAGATTTATCGTATTTTATATATGGGCCAAACAAAAAACTCTAAGAAATTCTTTGAGTTATCGAAATAATTCACCGGGCAACTATAAATTAAATATGGTTTTTTATCAAAACTTCAGCTATTTGAATACTGTTTAATGCAGCCCCTTTTCTAAGGTTATCGCTGACCACCCACATATTTAGACCCCGTGGATGTGAGATATCTTCACGAATTCGCCCTACATATACTGGATCTGTGCCTTCACCCTCGCTTACCGCAGTTGGATAACCGCCATCTTTATGCTCATCAATCACTACAATTCCTGGAGCTGCAGCTAATAAATCGCGTGCTTTTTGAGCAGTTAGTTTCTCTTTCAGCTCAATATGGACCGCCTCGGAGTGTCCATATTTAACCGGAATACGAACCGTGGTCGGATTCACCAAAATAGAGTCATCTTCCATGATCTTTTGTGTTTCCCAGACCATTTTCATTTCTTCTTTGGTGTAGCCGTTTTCCATGAACATATCTATATGCGGCAAGGCATTGAAGGCAATCTGTTTCGGATAAACGTCGCATTTAATTGGCTCATTGTTAAAGATAGCTCGGCATTGCTGATCTAGTTCATCGATCGCCTCTTTACCAGTACCCGACACGGCTTGATAGGTGGCCACATTGATACGCTCGATACCCACTGCATCTTGCAAAGGCTTTAGCGCAACCAGCATTTGTATAGTGGAACAATTAGGATTCGCAATGATACCGCGAGTTTTATAATTTGCGATTTGATGTGCATTTACTTCTGGAACTACTAATGGAATGTCATCTTCGTAACGGAACTGCGAAGTGTTATCCACTACCACGCAACCTTGTGCAGCCGCTTTAGGCGCATACTCTTTAGAGATGCTTGCTCCTGGTGAAAACAAACCAATATGTGTTTTTGAAAAATCAAATTTAGTCAAGTCATGCACTTCAATTTCTGCATCACCGAAGGAAATTTTTTTACCTGCCGAACGTGAACTTGCAACAGCATAAACATTATTAACAGGAAATTTTCTTTGCGCAAGTATGGAAAGCATTTGCTCACCTACCGCACCAGTAGCACCGACTACTGCAACATCATATTTCTTCATTTCTATTTTAGTTCTAGTAATTAATTTTTTTGGTAATTTAAGTTAATGCTTCGATAACAGCATCACCCATTTCATTAGTTCCTATTGCAGAATGCTTATCTGCTATATCTGTAGTACGCAAACCATTTGCAATAACTTGTTGCACGGCTTGCTCAACCTTATCGGCAAGATCCGACTCTTCTAAACTGTAACGCAACATCATTGCAATCGATAGAATAGTTGCCAATGGATTGGCAATATTTTTACCTGCAATATCCGGTGCGGAACCATGGATAGGCTCATACATACCTTTATCGTTACTATCTAGTGATGCCGAAGGCAGCATGCCAATCGATCCGGTCAACATTGCTGCTGCATCTGAAAGAATATCGCCAAACATATTTCCTGTTAACACCACATCAAACTGGTTAGGCTCACGCACTAACTGCATTGCAGCATTATCTACATACATATGACTTAGGACCACATCTTTATAATTGTTATGCACGGACTCCACCACTTCACGCCAAAGCTCTGAAACCTCCAACACATTTGCTTTATCAACGGAACAAAGTTTGCTGTTGCGTTTTTGAGCTATTCGGAATGCAACATGCGCAATTCGTGTTACTTCGTTTTCGTCATACATTAAGGTATTAAATCCTTGTCGAACTCCATTTTCTAGAGTGCGAATGCCTCGTGGTTCTCCAAAATAAATTCCGCCAGTTAGTTCACGCACAATCATAATATCTAGATCTGCAACTAATTCAGATTTTAATGACGAAGCTCCCGCTAATGATTTATATAAAATTGCTGGACGCAGATTTGCAAACAGATCTAACTCTGCCCGAATGCGCAATAAACCTTTTTCAGGCCGTAATTTACGCTCAACGTTATCGTAACTTGGCCCACCCACAGCACCTAATATAATTGCATCAGATGATTTTGCTAAATCAAGTGTTGTATCTGGTAGAGGATTTTTACAATCGTCATAAGCACTGCCACCAATTAATGCTTCTTCGAGCTCAATTTTAAGATCGTACTCACTACGCAAATGCAATAAAACTTTTTTTGCTTGTGCTATGACTTCTGGCCCGATGCCATCACCAGGTAATAACAATACTTTAATCATTTTTTTATTTAGTTGAAAACAACCAAGGGCTGGTTTGTTTTAATTTAATCTCATAATCTTTAATTTTATCTGCATGCTGTAAGGTAAGATCAATTTCATCAAAACCATTCACTAAACAATATTTTCTAAACTCATCAATCTGAAAAGAATAAGACTTGTTATTCTCATCGGTTATCGTTTGTGAATCTAAATTAATATTGCACTTATAATTTGGGTTAGCATTTACATGTTCAAACAAATAATCAATTTCACTAGTACTTAAAGCTATTGGCAATAAACCATTTTTATAACAGTTGCTACGAAATATATCTGCAAAACTTGGCGCAATAACGACATTAAAGCCATAGTCTAAAATTGACCAAACCGCGTGCTCCCTGGAAGAACCACAACCAAAATTCTCTCGCGCTAATAGAATTTTAGCACCTTGATATTGCTTTTTATTCAAAACAAAGTCGTCACTTAACCGACGCTTACTATGATCCTGCCCAAGAACACCTGGATCTTTATAACGCCAGTTATCAAATAGATTCACACCAAAACCTGTGCGCTTGACAGATTTTAAATATTGCTGCGGAATAATGGCATCCGTATCTACATTACTACGATCAAGAGGCAAAAATGTAGAGGTAATTTCAGTAAATGCTTTCATGTTATAAATATCTTCTTACATCTACAAAGTGACCATGCACTGCTGCTGCTGCTGCCGTTGCAGGACTCACTAAATGCGTACGACCACCTTTACCCTGCCGACCCTCAAAGTTTCTATTTGATGTTGATGCACATCGCTCACCAGGCTCTAATTGATCTGCATTCATTCCTAAACACATAGAACAACCCGGCTCACGCCATTCGAAACCAGCAGCTTTAAATACTTCATCTAAACCTTCTTGTTCAGCTTGCTGCTTTATTAAACCTGAGCCTGGAACTACCATGGCCAATTTAATATTTTCTGCAAGTTTTCTGTCTTGAATAACATTTGCAGCTTCACGTAAATCTTCAATTCGAGAATTTGTGCATGAACCAATAAATACTTTATCCAATTTAATTTCTTCTATTGGGGTACCTGGCTGCAAATCCATATATTTCAATGCACGTTGTTGATCTGCAGTAATATTACTTGGAACTGCACCATCAATACCCACTACCATTTCTGGAGAAGTGCCCCAAGTAACTTGTGGCTGCAACTCATTAGCATCTATTTCAATTGTAGAATCAAAGTTAGCGCCTTCATCGGTATTCAACGTGCGCCATTGTGCAACTGCCAAATCCCAGTTTTTATCCTTAGGTGAAAAAGGTCGCCCAGCAATATATTCAAGCGTTGCGTCATCCACAGCAATCATGCCCGCACGCCCACCTGCTTCAATTGACATATTACAAACTGTCATCCGTCCTTCAACTGATAATGCGCGTATTGCACTACCTGCAAATTCAATTGTGTGGCCATTTGCACCCGCAGTTCCTAACTTTCCAATAATCGCTAAAATAATATCTTTAGCAGTTACACCGGAAGCACATTCTCCATTAACTTGTATCAACATGTTTTTAGACTTTTTCATCAACAAACATTGCGTTGCTAATACGTGCTCTACTTCAGAGGTGCCGATACCAAACGCAAGTGCACCTAGTGCACCATGTGTAGAAGTATGTGAGTCACCACAAACTATTGTCATACCTGGCAAAGAAGCACCCTGCTCTGGACCAATTACATGCACAATACCTTGTCGCACATCAAGCATATGGAAATGAACTAAAGAAAAATCTTTACAATTTTGATCTAAAGTATCGACTTGAGTTTTAGAAATAATATCATCTATTCCTACACTGCGGTCTGTAGTGGGAATATTGTGATCTACGGTTGCCAAAATTGAGTCTTTACGCCATATGTCACGCTTCGCTAAACGCAAACCTTCAAACGCTTGCGGTGAAGTTACTTCGTGCACTAAATGCCGATCGATATAAAGCAAGCTCATACCATCCTCGCGCTCATGCACAACATGATTTTGCCAAACTTTGTCGTAAAGAGTTTTATTTTGCATTTTCTTCAATAAATTCTATAAACAATATTAATCTAAGCCTTGCCTAAACTAGGCTTAACAATCCACAAGTACTGAATTAAGGCGATCAAGGCTATACACATTGCCAATAAATACACATAGGAAGGCCCGATTGAGTTCCAAGTATACCCGCTCACCAGACCGCCAAGCGAACCACCGAGGCCAAAACTTATACTTGCAAAAAGCGCCTGTCCACGCCCTTGAATTTTGCCAGAGAAGTATCCATCTATAAGATGAATAGCCGAGGCATGAAAAAGCCCGTAGGATGCTGCATGTAATAATTGCGCAAATAAAAGTATAGATAAATACTCCACATAGAAGGCAATTAACCACCAACGAATCACGGTTAACAGCATCGCTACAACAAGCAAGAATTTTGCCCCAAATCTGGGCAACCAACGGTACATATAATAAAACACTACCACCTCGGCCAACACACCCAACGACCATAGTTGACCTATCAGTGATCGTGAGTAGCCATTATCTTCAGCATAAATACTAAAGAAGGTGTAATAAGGACCATGACTAGCTTGAATAAGAAAACAAGCTAATAGCAGTGCAAATACTTGTGGCTGCAAACAGGTTTTCAACATCGAGTACGGTGCAATTTTTTGCAAACTCGGAGGCCTCTCATTAACAAACAATGTATTCGCCCAGGTAAACAATAAAATGATCAATATGATCCATGGCAAATACTCAATGCCAAACTTTTCCAACGCAGGTGCCATCAAAGAAGCAGTAACAATAAAACCTACCGAGCCCCACAAGCGTATACGACTATACATCTGCTTGCTGTCACCCAAGTTGTTCATAGTGGCCGCTTCAAATTGAGGAAGCGTTGCATTCCAAAAAAAACTATAGCCTGCTAAAACAATCAGTAGTGCCCAATATCCTTGCCATATTAAAGTGGCCGAAAATATAACCATGCCTGTAAAGGATGCCAAGCGAATTGCGGATAAACGTTTACCAGTGTGATCCGCGACCCAACCCCAAATATAAGGCGCAAATATTTTAGTTGCTAAAAGAACCGCTGATAACTCACCAATTTGCCGCGCTGTAAATTCGAGATGCTTTAAATATAAATTCCAGTACGGAAGGTATGCGCCAATGCTAGCGAAATAGAAAAAATAAAATCCTGCGAGCGATTGATGCTCGGCAGAAGTTTTCTGCTTAACAAACATGAGTACGTGAAGGTTTAAATTAACTACAGCGTTATATCGAAGCAGGAATATCAGGTGTAGAACAAGTCACTTTTTCATTTTGTGCTCGATGACGTAACACGTGGTCCATTAATACTAGTGCAAGCATTGCCTCTACTATGGGCACACCACGAATTCCTACACAAGGATCGTGCCTACCTTTAGTAACAACTTCGGTTTGCTTACCATCTTTATCAACGGTTTTGCCCGGAATACGAATGCTAGAAGTTGGTTTAAACGCAACACTTGCAAGAATATCCTGTCCAGAAGAAATGCCACCCAAAGTTCCACCTGCATGATTAGTTAGAAAACCTTGCGGTGTTATTTCATCACGATGTTGCGAACCCTTTTGCGCAACACTTTTAAAACCTGCGCCGATTTCGATCCCTTTAACCGCATTTATGCTCATTATTGCATGAGCAATATCTGAGTCGAGCCGGTCAAATATAGGTTCACCTAAGCCAACTGGCATTCCACTGGCTACAACATTTACTCGCGCACCTACAGAGTCACCTTGCTTGCGCAAGTCATCCATATAGGCTTCTAACTCAATAATTTTACTTTCATCTGGGCAAAAAAATGGATTATCTTCAACCACCGCCCAATCTTTATGTTCAATTACTATCTCACCAAGTTGAGCAAGGTAGGCTTGAATTTTTATTCCGTAGATTTCATATAAATATTTACGTGCAACACCAGCCGCAGCGACACGCATTGCGGTTTCTCTGGCAGAAGAACGTCCACCACCACGGTAATCTCGCAAGCCATATTTTTTCATATAGGTGTAATCCGCATGACCGGGCCGAAACTTATCCATGATTTCTGAATAGTCTTTCGTACGTGCATCCTGGTTATAGATAATTAAACCAATTGGTGCACCAGTTGTTTTACCCTCAAAAGTGCCAGATAGAATTTCAACCTGGTCGGGTTCACGTCTTTGAGTGGTATGGCGAGACTTGCCAGGCCTGCGACGCTCTAAGTCAATTTGCAGGTCTTCCTCACTCAATGCTAAACCAGGTGGGCAGCCGTCTACAATACAGCCAATCGCCTTACCATGGCTTTCGCCAAAGGAGCTAACAGTGAATAATTTACCAATTGAATTACCTGACATGCTTGGATTGTAACTGATCAGTGTTAGGAATAGCAGCATACTGATTGATTACCCAATGGAGAACTATCTATTCTGCTTGGTATACACAAATTTTGGCTATGAAATAATATATTTATGAATCAAAGATTGATGAGCAACAGCTCGCGCCAATACGGACGCAGTGCAAAAATTTTACTTCTGTTTATTGCTGCACTCGCAATTGGTATTGGTTTTTACAGCTATCAGAACACGCAAACTAAATCGGTAAGCGTAGAAAATTTACAAAAAGCAACCTCACTGCATAGCAACCCTCGCACACTCCCAAGTTTTTCACTAACAAACCATCTCAACAAATCTTTTAGTAATCAAGACTTAGTCGGCTCATGGAGCATGGTATTTTTTGGTTTTACTAATTGCCCCGATGTATGTCCACTTACGCTTAGCATACTCGACCAAGTAACAAGCGAATTAAGGAATAACGACAAATATTCTTTAAGCGTTCCTCGCAACATTTTTATTTCTGTAGACCCTAAACGTGATCAACCTGAAAAACTAAAAGAATATGTAGAACATTTTAATGATGACATGATTGGTTTAACCGGCAGCAAGGAGCAAATTGATAGCCTTACTCAATCGTTTGGAGCCATTTATGCAATAGCAGATAATACAACCGGAAATTATTTAGTAGATCATAGCGCACATATATTTGTCATTGCGCCTGATGGAAAAATGGTAGCATTGTTTAGCACACCACATGATGCCAAAATAATTGCCAATGATTTTAGAACTATTAGCGCACTCTACAAAAACTACAAAAGTTAATTAACATTTATGTGGAAGCAAATTAAGGGATTTTTATTCCGCCTATTCCCTCATCATTTTGTTTCGCACTTTACTTTTTGGCTAACACGCCTAGAAACACCGCTAAAAAATCCAGCAATTCGACTTTTTATTCGTACATTCGATGTAGATATGAGCGAATCCGAGCACCAATCTGCCGAAAGCTACATAACTTTTAATAAATTTTTTACTCGTAAATTAATTGCTGGTGCTCGCCCTATAGACAGCCATGCAAATTCTATTGCCTGTCCTGCAGATGGTCGCATTAGTCAAATTGCTAAATATCTAGATGGACAAGCTATTCAAGCCAAGGGCCAAAACTTCTCTATGCGTCAACTGCTTGGTGGTGAAAATAAATACGGCACTCTTTGCAAAAGCGGCCACTTTGCGACTATTTATTTGTCACCAAAAAACTATCACCGCGTACATATGCCTTTTGATGGTGAATTAGTGGAGATGATTTACGTTCCAGGTAGATTATTTAGTGTTGCACCTTATTCAGTAGAAGTAATTAAAGGCTTATACAGTAGAAATGAACGCGTTGTTTCGATATTCAAAACAAAAATTGGTTACATGGCAGTAGTTATGGTGGGTGCTGTCAATGTCTCAGCAATAGAAATGGCATGGGAAGGTTTAGTGACCCCACCACATGGCAAAAATAATGCTAGAAAAACCTATAGCAACGTCAAGCTAAAAAAAGGCGATGAACTCGGTATTTTTAATATGGGTTCAACAGTCGTCATAGCATTTGAAGCAAACAAATTAGAGTGGCACAGTAACTTACAAACTCAGCAAGTTGTGCAAATGGGGCAAACGCTGGGAGAAGCTATAATTTAACTTAAGGAAAAGATAAAACGCTTTTAATATCACCAACATCTAACATTATCATCAATAATCGATCTATACCAAACGCAACACCTGCACTTTCGGGCAAGCCCGATTTAAGTGCCAATAAAAATTCTATATCGATCTCTATGGCTTTTTTACCTACCAACAAACGCTGGCGATTATCTTCCTCAAAACGCGACAACTGCTCTTGCGCATCAGTAAGCTCTTGAAATCCGTTAGCTAACTCTACCCCACCAAAATATAATTCAAATCTTTCAGCACAACCTTGATCATTTAACTTTGCTAGCGCTGCCTGCTCAGCAGGAAAATCATATACAAATGTTATGCATCGTTTCTCTAACTTAGGAACGATGATTTGATCTAGAATAAGATTTTGGTATTGATTAATTGTTAAAGCAGAATTTAATTTAAGTGAATGGTCTCCACAAACTTGCAAATAATCTGCCTGATTTGAAGTCTGGATATCAATGCCAGCATATTTTTTAAAAATTTTCTGATAGCTAATATAAGTAACATCAAACGGCTCAAGGTTATTGCCCACCAAAGTAGTAACTAGCTCAGCAACTTCTTTCATTAAATCTTTATAAGACCACGCAACGCGATACCATTCAAGCATTGTGAACTCATCATTATGATAACTACTCTTTTCATTGGCACGAAACACTTTGCATAACTGATAGATATCACATTTATGAAAAGCCAATAACCTTTTCATAGCGTATTCAGGTGAGGTATGTAAAATTTTATAATTATCTGTAGCAATACTATCTATATGCAAATCCGTTACAGCATATTGATTAAGTATTGGAGTTTCTACTTCAATAACATTATGTGATTGGAAAAATGCACGAATTTTCGCATTCACTTCAGCACGAGTGCTTAGCGCATCTAACGTTGCTTGAGGTTCCCAACTCATTTCAAGATGCTGTTTTATAATAAGGTCAAATTTCTATATTTGACGGAATAAATTAGAGCTTTTGACATTAATCTTTAACACGAGACACATATTCGGCAGTTCGTGTGTCTATACGTAGGACTTCCCCCTCTTCCACAAACAAAGGCACCTTTACCACTGCACCGGTTTCCAATGTTGCAGGTTTGGTACCGCCTTGCGCAGTATCACCGCGAACTCCAGGGTCGGTTTGAGTAATCTGTAACTCGACAAAATTAGGTACTGCTACTGATAAAGGCTGACCATCAAGCAAAGTCACCACACAATCTTCTTGTCCTTTTAGCCATTGAACAGCATCTCCCACAGAATCTTTTGACATCGCAAATTGTTCATATGACTTGGGCTCCATGAAATGCCACTCTTCACCATCGTTGTATAAATATTGCATATCTGTATCCATCACATCTGCAGCTTCAACCGATTCACCAGACTTAAAAGTACGGTCTACAACACGACCTGATTTAAGATTACGAAGCTTCACACGGTTAAAGGCCTGACCTTTGCCCGGTTTAACAAATTCATTTTCAATTATAGTGTAAGGGTCGCCATCTAAAATTAGCTTTAAGCCAGCGCGAAATTCATTACTATTGTAGTTTGCCATTATTAAAAACACGTGATTTTATGAGTTCATCGAATATCCACAGTCTAGCACGAGATTGTTCAAGCTCTAAAGACAAACAAGAATCCAAGGTAACAGTCGGATCAATTCCAACAACACTGTTACCTTCTAGTTGGCAGTTAGAATACAAAACATCGATCACCAATATAAATAAGTTATGCCAAACCTTAGGATTAAAAATTGAACAGCTTCCAATCAGTTTTCAAGTAAATAAACAATTTCAATTAAGAGCGCCTAAGAGCTATGTTGAACGCATACAAAAATACAACCCTAAGGACCCGTTGCTATTACAAATTTTACCTAGCAACTATGAAGAAAATGCTACTGAAGGTTACTTAAAAGATCCAGTTGGCGATTTACAAAGCATTAAAACACCCGGCTTACTACAAAAATATAATGGTCGTGCTTTGCTACTTGCTACTAGTCGTTGCGCAATACATTGCAGATATTGTTTTCGCAGACACTTCCCTTACTCAATACAAAATCCACGCCACGACAGTTGGATGCAAGCACTACAAGAACTACAACGTGACACCAGTATTATAGAAGTAATCCTAAGTGGTGGAGACCCTCTCGTCCTTGACGACTCAGAGCTGGAAAAACTCATTTCTAAGCTTGAGTCAATTGAACATATAAAAAGGCTACGCATCCACACGCGTCTACCTGTAGTAATACCAAAGCGTATTAATGACCAACTATTAAACTGGATAAGCAACTCTCGACTGAAAGTTATCATGGTGTTGCACATTAACCATGCCCAAGAAATTAACACTCAACTGAAGAATAATCTAAAATATTTAGCAAACATTAATTGCACATTATTAAACCAGAGTGTGTTATTGAGAAATATTAATGATCAATCATCTAGCTTAATTGATCTAAGTGAAGCATTGTTTAATGCTGGCGTTTTACCGTATTACTTACACCTATTAGATAAAGTAGATGGTGCCGCACATTTTGATGTGCCTGAAGAAAATGCTCGTAAACTAATGCGAGAAATTAGCAAGCATTTACCAGGCTATCTGGTACCCAAACTAGTCAAAGAAATTCAAGGCAAACGCTCGAAGAGCTTAATAAGTTACTGAACTGTATAAAGCCTGTTTCCCTGCCAAACTTGCCAACACGATCACACTTTAACTCTCTAATATCTCACCCCGCCCTTTCTTCCTGATAAAGCCACAGAAATTAAAGACAAGTCGTTGTGCAAATCCAACTGCTAATGCCAATAAATCTATACACTTATATAGAAATTTTTGCTCAATTTAGCACTAGATAAATCATTGTTTATGTAAGGAAATATGCTTCTCGACACACACATCTCTATGCCTAGCCAAGATCCTTTGGCAGAGAATAAATTTTCATTATTACCACGTGAATTACGTAAGTGGCTAAAAAATCTGCCTTATGTAGACCAAGACTTGGCTGTACAACAATTCTATGACGGATTGAAACGCTCAAATCGTCAAGCACATGCTACCAAGCAAAGACTTTCCGCAATAGAAATTATGCGCCCAGCAGCACACGAATTTCTTAAAAGCCAACGTAAATATTTATTATCGCAACCGTTTCCATTATCAAAAAAAGCTACTGAAGTTTTAAAACTACAACAGAATATTCTCAATGAATTGGCAGTAGCTTATAAAATAATTATTCAAGAAACAGTAAACAGAGACAGTCATCTCAGCAATAAAAAACTTGTTACTTGTGTACATCATGCAATGTACTACCAGTTAGAGCAATATGTAACGCTCGCACAAGTTTATTCTGAGCCACCACAAAGCTTTTGGCAGGATTTATGCCAACTTTATGGTATCGCAGAACATTTCGAATTAACGGGTCTGCAAACTAAAAATGAAATTGATCCAGTAAGCCCCAAGTCTTCACTTGAAAACTTATTTACACATGCATGCCTATTATCTCTCTCAAATTTACATACTTATGGACATGGTGAAGCTGGTAAAATTGCAACCTACCTTAGCAGAGCAAGGCAATTGGTGGTCTTAACAGATAGCTTACCTAGCGGTTGTAAATATACTTATTATATTAACCTCTCGCTTCGTAAACCCGTTCGCCTTATGCCTGACGAAGAGATTCCACTTTCGTCAAAGAATCGCTATATAGATGCTACAGCACTGATAAATGAATTAAAGGAATCTACGACCCCAGCCCTTAACAATGAGAATGAGTCAAATTATTTACCGATTGATTTAAGTAAATCTCTAGCCAAACGTTTACTAAAAAAATTAACCAGTAAACCTATTCGATCCTCTAAACGGGCAATTCCTACTAAAGGCAGATTGCATGTTGTAATGGGCATGCGCGATGCAATTGATATTCTACAATCTAGTCATATCATTGCTAAAGACATACCTGGTTCTGAGGACAAAAAAACCAACTTAGAGTTAATGCCCATCGACAACTCACGAATATCTACATTCTTTAATGACAATCATAATGAAGATGAAGATAGTTATCTCGTCTCAAGCTCGAAAGCTTGGGATTGGGTAGGTCGTGGCAATGTAGTTTCAAAACAGCAAGAAAACGAACCTACTCAGAGAAGTCCAAATAATAATAAGAAAGTTAGCCTTAACCCTGTCGTACAGACTTGGGATATAAGCAATGCAAGCAAAGGTGGTTACTGTCTTAACTCCAGCAATACTTCCGATTATCAATCACAAGTGGGCGATATCATTTTAATTCGGCTCGAAGCTCAACCAAACGATGAATGGCGTTTAGGAGTAATACGTTGGATGCAATCTTTATCAGAGCAAGGCGTAAAGATGGGCATAGAAATACTACATGGCAATGTTCAAGTACTGAAAGTCATAGAAACGCATCTAAACTCTGAAAATCGCAAAGCATTTGATTACATTCTTCAAGTTACCAAAAAGACAGCCAGTGGAGTTAATAAAACTATCATTACTCCACCTAATGCTGCAATAAATGGAGACAAGCTAATTGTTCAGCAAAACAACAAACAGCAAAATATCGTTTTTCAACACTTGTTAGAACAAACCATTTCCTTTGCCAAATTCACCTACAGCGAGATGCCTGTTATGCCCAAAGGAGACCGCGATTAAATTATGATTAGTTTCTTGAAGTACCTGAAATATCGAGTAATTTACTCATTTCAATACAGCGGCATACCGTTCAGAAGTGTAAATAAAGGCATTGTCGTCTGCCTGTTGCATAGCTTGCGCTAGTTGCCAAAATGACCTTGGAAGTCGAAAACCATCTAAAGTACGGAATACTAGAGATATTATGAATCACCCGCTGCAACTCATATTCGTTGACAGCAGTCCCAATGATGTTGAAGAAATGGTCAGCTCCATTAAAGCATCAGGGATTGCTGTACGTTCGAGAATTGCACAAGATGCGGATGATTTAACCAATCTTCTTGGTGAAGCCCAGCCGCATATCATTCTTCACGCACTCGAAAACAACGAAGTAAGCCTTGATCAAACCGTATCTACAATTAACGGCCGTGCGCCTGAAATACCAATAATTGCATTAACAAAATCCACAGAAGTGGATCCTGTTACATATATGCAACAGGGCGCTACAACATTAGTAAACAAAAGCAACACTGAGCATTTGCAATTGGTTGTTAACAGTACAGCCAAAACTCAGTTTCATATTCAGCAACTCAAGGAAGTTGCTGCAAACTACGATGAACTTGAAACCCGTTGCCAAAAACTTATGGAGAGTTCTCGTGATGCGATATGTTATTTGCATGAAGGCATGCATACTTATGCAAATGAAAAATATATAGAAAAATTTGGCTACAGCAATAGCGAAGAACTTTATGGTTTATCGATCATGGATTTGATCGCGCCCGATGATCAAGCAAAGATGAAGGATTTGCTTAAAAAGTTTTCTAAATCAAAAAAAGCTGGCGAAACAATTCTTACATTTAGAAAAGATGGCGATGAAACTTTCCCCGCGAAATTTAGCTACAACCCTGTAAGCATCGCAGGTGAAGAATGCATTCAAATTGTAATCCAAAGTGCTGAAGGCGGTGGCGACACTAAAGAGCTTGAAGAGCAACTAAGTTATCTTAGTGAACGTGATGTACATACTGGTTTCTACCATCGACGCTCTATCATGGACCAACTTGATGCTGCAGCGAATGCTGCAAAACACGGCGAGATATCGCAAGCCTTTATTCAAATTGATATTGCGAACTTTAATGATATTAAAGATAAATTTGGTATTGCTGCAATTGATAAAGTTAGTGGTAATGTAGCTAATGCATTACGCAAGTGCTGCACTGAGAGCGAAACACTTTCTAAATTAACCGAAGAATCATTTGGCGTACTCACCTCAAACATTGACCCTAAATCATTAAAGACTTTCGGTGAAAATGTTATTAAAAACTTAGGTGAACTCATGACCACCTCTGGCAGTGATTATATCTCTATTAAACCTGCAGTAGGTGCTGTGACCATTGACCAATTCACTACTGATGTCCCAGACATACTAAATAAAGCCAAAAATTGTTGTGACGAAGCTTGGGAAAATGATGCAAATGAAATTGTTATCTACAAGCCAAACGACGCTCAAATGGGAGAACATGAAAAGGATGAACGTTGGACACTCAAGTTACGAGAAGCAGTAAAAGAAAACCGATTGGCACTATTGTATCAACCAATAATTAGTTTACATGGCGAACCAGGTGAGCGTTATCAAATCTATACTGCGCTTCACAATAAAGACAATGAGCTTGTTCCTGCCAGTGAATTTGTTATGCGCATTGAACGGACCGGCTTTGGTAAGATGCTGGATCGTTGGATAATTTTAAATGCATTGAAGAAATTATCAGAATTACGTACTAAAGGCGCTGATATGCGTTTATTTATCAAATTGAGCTCAAACTCAATTCTGGATAAAGATCTTCCTGGCTGGCTAGGAGGCCAATTCAAAACCAATAACATTTCACCTAGCTTTGTTTGTTTTGAAATAAAAGAGCAAGTACTAATTTCAAACTTCAAAGAATCAAAAATATTAGTTAGCGCACTGCAAGATATGAAATCAGAAATTGCAATTGATGCTTTTGGTGCAGGCGATAATCCAGCAAAAATTCTTAAAGCGATCCCTGCAAACTATGTGAAGATCTGTCATAGCTTGATGTCAGAAGTAAGTGATAATCAGGAAAACCAGAATGCAATACGTGAAATTGCAGAAGTTTTAAAACCTATGGGTACGAAGGTAATTGCTCAATTTATAGAAGATGCAGACACTCTGTCTATTCTATGGAGCCTTGGTATTAATTACACACAAGGTAATTTTCTGCAACCCCCAAGTGAAAAACCTAACTACGACTTCTCTTTATAAGTCTTTTTTACATCCTGTAAATAAGCAGCAAGCATTATTTATTCAATGCTGCCATTTTAATGATTTTCCGTTAGGGGTTTCTTAAGGCTGCAATACGATCTTCAAGTGGTGGATGTGTACTAAACAGTTTTCTAAGTCCATCTTTAACACCACCAGAAATTCCAAATGCCGCAAGTTGCCCTGGCAACTCTTCAGGCTGATGCTGAGCTTTTAAACGCTCTAAAGCTGCAGCCATTTTTTCTCTTCCAGCCAAATCAGCGCCACCTGCATCAGCACGAAACTCACGCCTGCGTGAATACCAACTTGCAATCATGGAAGCCAATATACCTAAAACAATTTGCGCAATAATACTGACAATAAAATATCCAGGACCAAAACCACTTCTAGATTTAAATATAGCTTTATCAACAATAATACCAACGATACGTGATAAGAAAATCACAAAAGTATTCAATACTCCTTGAATAAGCCCCATGGTCACCATGTCGCCATTCGCTACATGACTAATCTCATGCGCCATAACTGCTTCCGCTTCATCACGACTCATCGCATTTAATAAGCCGGTGCTCACCGCAACCATCGCGTTATTACGTCGCATTCCAGTAGCAAAAGCATTGACTTCTGGAGTATCGAATATTCCCACTTCAGGCATTCCAATGTTGGCTTGTTCTGCTTGATGTTGCACAGTATCCACTAACCATTGTTCTGCCTCATTCGCTGGTTGCTCAATCATATGCACGCCCATAGATCTTTTAGCTAACCATTTAGACATCGCCAACGAAATAAAAGAGCCACCAAAACCGATAAGCAAAGACATTATAAATAAACCTGTCAGTTGCCCAGACATACCATTCTGAACAAGGATTTTATCTAGCCCAAAAACTTGTGCAGCGATACCAAGAACTACTATAACTGCGAAATTTGTAGCAATAAGTAAAAAAATTCGTGTACCCATTAGAAAACCCTCATAAATCTATAGAAAACTACCTAAACATAATTTACGTCTTTTAAACTATATATAGTAGAAACATAAACCTTACTCTTCATCTTCTTCGAAATGCACCTCTATTGCATCGATAGAGCGATAACCTTGAGAAAGCTTCAACCCTCTTTGACCACGTTCACCCTCAAAAGTGTCAATCTCATCAGCTTTCATTTTCTTAGTGCGTTTACCCGAATATAAGGTGATCTCTTCACCATCCTGGACTAGTGCTATGGCACGCATTGATTCTTCACCAGTGACGACTTTCTTACTTGGTATATTAATAATTTTATTACCTTTGCCTTTTGGTAAAATCGGCACGTCACTTAAAGGGATAACCAACATATTCCCTTCAGAACCTATAGATACTACCCAATCTTCTTCAACATCCCGCACACGTACTGGTGCTAGCGCTTGTGCACCCTTAGGTACAGATAGCAAAGCTTTACCTGCACGGTTGCGGGTAAACATATCCTCAAGTTTTCCGACAAAACCATACCCAGCACTACTAGCTAAAAGATAATAGTCACTAGGGTCACCCATCATAACCCCAACAAACACCGCACCATCAGCAGGTTTTAGCTTGCCACTTAAAGGCTCGCCTTGGCCACGCGCAGAAGGTAGCGTATGCGCTGGCAAGGAATAGCAGCGTCCGCTCGAATCAAGAAACATAGCGTTTTGATTGGATTTGCCATGAGCATGCGTTTGATAGGCATCCCCAGACTTATAATTAAGCTCATGTGCATTAACGTCTGTGCCTTTAGCAGCTCTTACCCATCCTTTTTGCGACAATACAACAGTGATCGCTTCCGATGGTACTAACTTAGATTCGTCAATAGCCGTTGCCGAATCGCGCTTAACCAGTTTAGATCGGCGTTCGTCACCAAACTCTTCTGCGTCTTGTTTAAGTTCTTTTTTAACTAAAGTTTTTAGCCGTGCGCTTGAGCCTAAAGTTTGTTCAAGCGATTTGTGCTCCTCACTTAGTTCTTTTTGCTCTGCCTTAATTTTTATCTCTTCAATCTTTGCTAAATTACGCAATCTTAAATTCAATATAAATTCAGCTTGCTCTTCGCTTAATTTGAACTTTTTAATTAATTTTGCTTTCGGATCATCTTCAGTTCTAATAATCTTGATTACTGCATCAATGTTTAGATACGCAATCAACAAACCTTCTAATTCATGCAAACGTTTGGCAACTTTATCTAAGCGCCATTGCAATCTTCTCTTTACAGTCTCTGTTCTGAAAGTCAGCCACTCTTTTAAAATATCGCGTAAGTTTTTAACCTGCGGACGCCCATCAATACCGATTACATTTAAATTGACCCGATAATTACGCTCTAGGTCTGTAGTTGCGAATAGATGAGACATTAATTCATCAGCATTAATGCGATTACTTCGTGGGAACACCACAATGCGTGTTGGATTTTCATGGTCAGACTCATCCTGAACATCTTGCACCATGGGTAATTTTTTCGCATGAATAAGCTCACCCACCTGTTGCTGAAACTTTGTTCCAGATACTTGATATGGCAATGCGGTAATTACAATATTACCATCTTCTTTTTGATAACAAGCCCGCATACGCACTGACCCGTTACCGGTTTCGTAAATTTGTTTAATTTCTTTTGAATCCGAAATAATTTCTGCATCAGTAGGATAATCAGGTCCTTTAACAAATTTACAAAGATCACGCACTGTTGCTTTAGGATTATCGAGCAAGTGGATGCAGGCATTAACCACTTCATTTATATTGTGAGGCGGGATATCAGTAGACATACCCACCGCAATACCCATACCTCCATTTAACAAGACATTTGGCAATCGCGCCGGCAATACTAAGGGTTCAGTTGTAGTCCCATCATAGTTCGGCACCCATTCTGCCGTGCCTTGATCCAACTCCTGCAATAAAGCTTTAGCATATTTTGTCAGCCGCGATTCTGTATAACGCATCGCAGCAAAAGATTTAGGATCGTCTGTTGAGCCCCAATTACCTTGTCCATCAATTAGCGGATAACGATATGAAAATGATTGCGCCATCAACACCATTGCTTCATAGCAAGCACTATCACCATGCGGGTGATATTTACCAAGCACATCACCAACCGTGCGAGCAGATTTCTTATGTTTGGATACTGCAGACAAACCCAGTTCTGACATAGCATAGATAATTCTGCGCTGTACCGGCTTCAAGCCATCACCGATATTAGGCAAAGCTCGATCAAGAATGACGTACATGGAATATTCCAAGTATGCCTTTTCTGCAAACTCTTGGATGGGAAGTTTTTCAACTGGATCAAAATCCATTTCTAAGTTGTCACTCATAGCTTAAATTCGTACCAAATTCCCATTTTTCTCTAACCAAACTTTTCGATCTGCCGCACGTTTTTTTGCTAACAACATATCAATCAATATAAATGTTTTCTTTTCATCAGTTAATGTCAATTGAACAAGCCGGCGGGTATCAATTGCCATTGTAGATTCTCTTAATTGCATAGGATCCATCTCACCCAAGCCTTTAAATCTAGTGGTAGTAACCTTGCCAGTTTTATTTTCTGCCTTTATGCGATCCAATACACCACGTTGCTCTTCGTCATCTAAGGCATAAAATACTTCTTTACCGACATCGATTCGATATAGTGGCGGCATAGCCATATACACGTGCCCTGCTTCAACCAAAGTTTGAAAATGTTGTAAAAACAATGCACACAATAAAGTCGCAATGTGCAAGCCATCTGAATCCGCATCCGCAAGCACGCAAACTTTTCCATAACGCAGACCTGATAAATCCGAGCTACCCGGCTCAATCCCTATTGCCACTGAAATATCATGCACCTCTTGTGACGCTAGCACTTGATCTGATGACACCTCCCAAGTATTTAGAATTTTCCCACGCAACGGCATAATTGCCTGATACACTCGGTCTCGTGCTTGCTTGGCAGAGCCTCCTGCAGAATCACCTTCCACTAGAAATAACTCTGTACGCGATAGATCTTCTGAGGTGCAATCAGCAAGCTTCCCCGGCAATGCTGGACCACTGGCTATTTTTTTGCGAACAACTTTTTTACTTTTTCTTAAACGTGATTCTGCGTTACTAATCGCAAGCTGGGCAATTTGCTCACCTGATTCTGCATTTTGATTCAGCCAGTGACCAAATGAATCTTTTGCCACTCCAGCAACAAACACTGCTGTTTCTCTTGAACTTAAACGCTCTTTAGTTTGACCTGCGAATTGTGGTTCTTTGATTTTTACCGACAACACATAACAAAGCCTTTCCCATACATCTTCAGGTGTGAGTTTAACCCCGCGCGGTAATAATTTTCGAAACTCACAAAACTCACGCAGCGCTTCGGTTAACCCGGTTCTTAAGCCTGAAACATGTGTACCACCTTGTGCAGTTGGCACGAGGTTTACATAACTTTCTTTTAAGCCTTCACCTTCCTCTAACAGCCAAGTGATCGCCCATTCAACCGCTTCTTCTTCGCCTTCGAAACGTTCACAAAATGAATCCTGCGGAATGTGCTCAATACCCTCAATTGACTCTAATAAATAATCTTTCAGACCATCTTCAAAACACCATTCATATTTTTTCTTATTAAACTGGTCATCAAAACTAATTTGTAACCCTGGACAAAGAATTGCCTTGGCGCGCATGATGTGTAGTAATTTTGATACTGAAAACTTATCACTCTCAAAATATTTAGCATCCGGCCAAAACCGGATAGTGGTTCCAGTATTTCTTTGTCCAACCGACCCAACTACTTCCAGTTTCGAACTTTTTACGCCACCCTTAAAAGCCATATTGTATTCTTTGCCACCTCTACGAACCCAGATCTCAAGGTTTTTCGACAAAGCATTCACTACAGACACACCTACACCATGCAGTCCACCAGAGAATGAATAATTTTTATTAGAAAATTTCCCCCCTGAATGCAAAGTACTGAGAATGACTTCTACACCGGGCAACTTTAGCTTAGGGTGTTTATCGACAGGCATACCGCGTCCGTCATCAGCAACTTCAAGTGAACCATCTTTATATAATTTGATATCAATAGACTTTGCATACCCTGATATCGCTTCATCAACGCTATTATCGATTACCTCATGCGCCAAGTGATTGGGGCGAGTAGTATCGGTATACATTCCTGGACGTTTACGAACCGGGTCCAAGCCACTCAATACTTCAATATCTGAAGCGTTATATTTCCCTGCCATCTATATTTCCAAAGTTAAGCTTATATTTTATTTGCTACGTTCATTTAAATAATTGTAGGAATGAAACTTCAACAGTATGCTAACTGAATGGCCTACCAAAAATCTAATTTGGCAAAATCAAACCAGACCATAGCCGATAAGACCGCACTCGCTATCAATCCTGAGGCGAATATCGCTGTATTTGCATCTGCCGGTAGTGGTAAAACTCATCTCCTCGTTCATCGAATCCTAAAACTGCTACTTAGTGGTGTAGATCCCTCACAAATTCTTGCTATCACATTCACACGTAAAGCTGCGGCTGAAATGCAGGAACGTTTGATGAAAGTTTTAGCTGAATGGGCCACTGCGGATGATACGCAAGTAAAAACTACCTTACAAAGTCTTTCTCATCCAAATGATGCCGCAAGCATAACAAAGACCAGGAAACTATATGAAGAATTATTGTTTTCTGAATATGAGATTCGCATCACCACGTTTCACGCATTTTGTCAGGATATCTTAAAAAGATTTGCTATACATGCAGGTGTACCTGCTGGTTTTCGAGTTACCGAAACTAATGATGAACTCAAACAAGAAGCACGCAAGCGATTACTCAAAGCCGCAAATCATGAAAACAAGCAATTAAGCGATGCTCTTTTCACTTTGCTGCAACACTGCAGCACCGTCAACAACGTAAATGAAGTGCTGGACACCTTTATCAATTCAAGAAGTGATT
>CAJHXG010000137.1_pt1 | contig 26680 bp, 22 predicted proteins | sample 9198481 | NCBI WGS metagenome assembly CAJHXG01 (sample SAMEA7708348, study PRJEB35096) | sediment metagenome | biome: marine neritic benthic zone biome [ENVO:01000025]; feature: sediment [ENVO:00002007]; material: shallow marine sediment [ENVO:03000034] sea grass bed [ENVO_01000059] ... | reverse complement strand
TTCTAGATGCTAATGGGGTACATCAAGGTGGGGTAATTTTACCTGGTGTGGCGAACATGAGAAAAGCATTGCTGGCGAATACCAAGATCGAAATTGATGGTGCATCAGAGGTAGAGTTCAATGTGTTATCTAATACTACAGAGGGTGCCATCCATACAGGCTGTATAAGCGCTGTTGTAGGCGGAATTGAATATGTTGTAAATAAAATGGCGTCGGATTACGATAGTTTCGATCAAGTAGTTTTGACTGGTGGAGATGCAGAGCAAATAAAATCATATCTTTCTCTATCTGTGATAACGGATGACGCAATTGTGTTAGATGGCTTGAACGTTGTGTCGCAAAAAATTTGATTTTTTGAAAAAGTAACTTGTGAAATAAAAATGCGCTCTTTATTCGTAATGTTATTAGTTATCAATTTAAGCTATTTGGTGTGGGGTGTAGCTTTCTCAGAGAAAAATTCTACTCCTACCATTGTGCAGCAGCCACAAGGTGAGCAAACACTTACTTTGTTAAGTGAGCAGGCAGCAGTTATTGATGCTAATACGAAAAAACAGTTATCATCGAAAGTAGGGAAAACACCTAAAGTAAATGCAAAGCTTGATAAAATACTACCTCCATCGATGACGCCTGCAAAAACATGTTATTCGCTGGGCCCAATTTTGGAAGAGAAGAACAGTAAGAAATTAGAACAAAAATTAAAGCAAAATGGATTTAATCCTAAGCACAAGGCGATAACTGATAAAGAGCCTAAATCTTATTGGGTGTATTTCCCTGCAGAAAAATCGCTGGAAGCAGCGAAGGCAGTAGTAAATCAATTGCAAATCGCCGATGTTGATGATTATTTTATAATCCGCAAAGGTAAATATACCAATGCAATCTCCCTGGGGCTTTATAATGGCTATAGCCGCGCAAAGATTAGAATAAGGGCTTTAAAAAAACTTGGTTTCAACCCAAAAGTTCAGACACGTTATAGGCAGGTAACTCGGCATTGGTTAGATTTTCAAGAAACTGATACCAAACGTTTGAAAACTAGTATTTGGGAAAATATAGAAAAAGGTAACCCGCTACAAAAATTAGCTAGACCGTGTGCGGACTCGTTGACCAAGAAAACTGGTCCATCGTCGAAGAAAAGTTGAAATATGAACTACGCGTAGGGCGGGGGTGCCTGCATGTCGCAAATTTCAAGTTGACCATCGAAATATGTAGGTATATTACTTTTTCCACTTTGCCTGATGTGTGTTAAGGCATTAAACTATTTGGGTTGTGTGCTGGCGTAGCTCAGTTGGTAGAGCAGCTGATTTGTAATCAGCAGGTCGTAAGTTCGAATCTTATCGCCAGCTCCATTAAGTCCTTGAAGTCATGGAAGATTTCAACTCTCTAAAAGATACACGCGAAACGTGAGGTACCAAATAGGGTACACCTCCCTTTTTGGTGTGTGTTTTGACGTATTTAGGAGAGTTGTGATGGCAACCATTGCTCGCATTGAGCGCAAATCTGGCGCACGATTTAAAGCGATCATTAGGCACCGTGGTCGCATTCTAAAAACAAAAACCTTTCAGTCCAAAGCCAAAGCGATGCTGTGGTCAAAGCGCATTGAGGGTGATCAAGAGATGATGGAGGCGTTAAGTATGCGTGGAGCTGCCCTATCATTTCGCACGCTTGCTGAAGAGCATTTGGCACAGTGGTGTGGACGTGATCGATCTTGGCCTGGGAAAGTGAAGTGGTGGATCGATCAAATAGGTGATTATAAATTGATCAATATAGATGCCGATTTGATTTGTGATCACCTTGATCAGTATGCGGGCGAGCAGGGGATGCGGTATGACGGGATGAGGACCACGATTGAGCCGAAGTGGAAGACCCTAGGCCGCATCCATAAACCTGCCTCGGTGAATCGGATGCGCTCGGCGTTATCAAGTGTGATGAAATTTGCAATTCAGCGTCGTTATATTCGTAAAAATCCAGTCATGGATGTTCCAATAAGACCTGAGAACAATCGCATCACGCGCTGGCTGAGTGATGATGAGCGCAAACGATTGTTACAAGCTGCACAAAATTCAACTTGGGAAAAGTTATATCTCATCATCTTGCTTGCCATTACGATGGGTGCGCGGCGAGGTGAATTGTTGTCGCTTCGATGGGAGAATTTTGATTTTAAGAACCGCACCTATTTGCTACATCAAACAAAAAATGGTGGGCCACGTGTCTTGACGTTACAGATGAAATTACGGGTTTCATTTTTTTAGAAGTCGAGATAATCATAGAGTGTCTTGATTACACAGTAAATAACCACAATAAGTACAATGTAGTCATATAAATGAACACAGATTCAACGAGCTTAAATGAATCAAGATATATAGTTACTACTGTTAATATTGTAAACTACTATTAAAAAAATGAACCCGATTGGAAGTAGCTACGACTATAAGGTAGTCAGTTTCCTAGATAAAAAAAGAAAGGGTTAAGTTATGGGTGAGAGGCTATGAAGGGTAGTGTCTACTCTTCTATAATTGGTGTAGTATTTATACTTATATATAGTATAAGTGTAAGTTATGTTTACGCTAGTTGGTCTCCAGAAATTGTGCCGCCGGAATCTGGTTCGCATCGTGGTTCTGCAGAACCTATTCGTTTAAATTTCCCTCCAGATGTTCCTGAAGATACCTATTCAAGACTCGCGCTTGAATTAGATGCTATTGATATTTCAGCAGTTGTTGTATTCGAAGGCAGTCAACTTGTATTCCAGCCGCCTCAGCCTCTTGAATTTGGAATACATGAACTCCGATTAGTCGAATACTTAGAAGATGGCAGTATTGAAGAAATAGGCCTTTGGACTTTTGAAGTGCGGCAATCTTCTGCATTTCGTAAAGCTCGATTTGCGCTTAATAGTCAAATCAATGCATATAATCGTATCGCAGAAGATTATCTTAGCGGCGTGGAAACTGGTGACGATAGTGGAATTCAAGGAGGCATGAATCTTCAGTTTTCCGGTGAGAACGAAAATTTCTCTACTAATTTTTACAGTAATTATATTTATGATACCCAAGATAGAAATACAGCACGCGGTGAAGAATTTGATTTAGGTGAATATCTACTGGAGTTAAATTTTACCGAGCACGCAAATGTAAAACTTGGTCATCATAGTATTAACCATACTAGCTTGATAAATGATGGCTTCTATCGACGAGGGGTGTCTGGTGCTTTAAACCTTCCATTTATGAATAGTCGCATACAAGGATTTAGTATGCGCACTGGTGATATTGTTGGTTTTGTTAATGGTCTTGGTGTTACTGATTCAGATAATCGTGTAAATGGTGTCGTTTTGGATTATCAACCGATTTCCAATAACCCGCAGGCATTAACGTTGACAGTTAGTTACTTAGATGGAGAAGGTATACAAAACGGAACCAATATTGGTGGTGTATCTGAATCAAATGCAGGGGATGCAAGTAGCATAGCTGCAGATTCCTTACTTTTTGATCAAACTGTGAGACTTCGTGGTGAATATTCAGAGTCTAATTTTGATTTTGATGGTGAGGGTCAAGGTTTTAGCAAAGAAAAAGATAATGCTTATAATTATTTAATCACCTATAGTCCAAAGCCATCCTATGAAGTTGAAAATCCTTTCAGTTGGAATTTTGGTGCTGAAAAACTAGTCGTCGGCCCCGATTTCCGTTCACTCGCAAATACAACCCTCATTAATGATAGAGATATGACACGTGTATTTGGTGGCGTAAATCAAGGTTCATTGTCAGCTGAGGCATCATTCGCATATGAGGAGGATAATCTTGATAATGATTTCAATGCTACAAATATCACTCGATATGGCTATTTAACTGCAAGATATAATCAATATGAACCTTATCCTGATTCGAGTAAATGGCATTGGTTAGGAATTCCATCATATGATCTAACTTATTCTTTCATTGGTCAGAGTCAAAAAAGTATTGAATTTGATTTGTTAACAGGGCTTCCACTACCAAAAACAGATAACACGCAACATGATATTGGATTACGAGGGCAATTTAGTTATTCGTTCTGGAATTGGTATACCGGATTAGGTTGGGCTGAATTCCAAGATCATTCTGACCAAACCTCTGACTCAGAAACAGTTCGTTTTGATTTAGGTGCAAATTTTAATATTGGGACGAGGTTCTCAATTGGACCAAATATTCAAATTAACTCCACTCACGAAAGAGACACGCGCTTTGATACCACTACCATTATTTATGGTCTTAATATGAGCGGTATTATTATTCAGGATAAACTGTTCGGTAATTTTACTCTAAATGTGAACGATTTTGATAATGAAAACGACCCATTGTTAAGTAAAGAGTCAACAACACTGAATGTTTCAGGTGACGTAACATGGAATTTGATTGCAGCTGATGGGATACGTCCAAGAATTGATTTACGTTTAACAGGTAGTTATCAAGATGTGGACGATGATGTGAACGTATTACTTGATGAAGATCAGTATCAGATTTTTCTCAGTCTGGATGTAGGCTTGGGTATTGAAAAACCGGCTACGTTTTATTAATTACAAGGAATGTAATATATGAATGATAGATACACAATTCGATTGAATTTTCTTAATAAGGGATTATGCCGTTGGCTAATCCTATTTAGTCTCCTGGTTACAGCACAAACAAGTATTGCTGATGTAGTTAATGTTTCGGGGACTACCAGTCGTAACCAAATTCAAGACGGGCAAGCTGCAACTGTTGCTATCACATGGGCCGGTTCTACAACGAACACTGGTGGCGTCACCGTATTTTCAAATGCAGGGGCTTTTACTGATCAAGGAGGGGGATCACTTGGGGTAAATAATAGACGTATATCACGAACTCTCAATATTCCTGCAGTAAATATTTTTCCATTTACAATAATAGAAAATTTACAAATTCCAGAAAGCATAATATATACGGCTAAAAAACGGGGTTCATTATTATTTGCGTACACGCGTACGTTTGATGATGGAAGTGGGGTAACAGATACCGTGACTGTTACATTTCAAATTATTAGTTCGGCGGGAGGGCAGCTTTCTATTTCACGTGTAGATCTACGATTTGATAATGATCAAGTTGTAAGAGTTGTCCCTCTGGAAGAAAATATATTTGCTATAGCAAATATTAACTACAATGGAGTTGGGTTGTTTGACTTAGCATGGGAAATTGCGACACCCGCCAGCACGCAAGGAACACCTTTTTTCTCAACATTACGTAATGAACGTAGTTACCTTGGCGCTGGGCGTGAAGCATATATTCAAAGTCCCCTTTTACCTACACTTCAGACAGGTACTTACATACTTCGTTTGAATATTCTTTCACCAGTAACTGCATTTGATCCTGTTGAGATAAGATATTCAGTCATCAAGAGTGATAAGGGTATGGAGCCAATAGATATTGGTAAAATACGCTTATCCACACCTTTGCCAAAAGCTGTTCTAAGTAAGGATACAAAATTTAATTGGCAACCAGTTGAAGGAGCTAATGCTTATCAACTTGAAATTTATGACTATATCGAAAATCCAGGTGCAGTACGTTCTTTAGAAGACATCGAAATTCGATTAGATTGGAAACAAGATAAAGGCACACGATCAACTGGATTACTAGTTCCAGGTAGTAAACATGTTCTTAGTTTATCCCCATTGTCTAGACAACATTTAAATTCGGGCCATACATATCGCTGGCGTGTCATCGCAATCAATGCCCAAGGCCAGATTATTGCTTCAAGTCAATTACGAACCCTTCTAGTCCCCTAAAAAGCCTAAAATTTTGTCTTCCGAAGATCTCCAGCTTTTAGACGGAATCAAACAACAAAAACAAGCGTCGCTTGAGGCTTTTTATCAAAAATATGAGAACTCAGTCTACCGATTTGCATTATGTAAATTGAACAATTCCTTCGATGCTTCCGACATAGTTAATGAAGTCATGCTTGAAGTTTGGAATAGCGCATATCGATTTGAGCAGCGCTCTAAAGTGTCTACTTGGTTATTTGGCATTGCGCACCATAAAATCATTGATTTGTTACGCAAACGTAAGCAAAACATAGTTGATATTGATCAAGTAAATGAAATTACTGATGAGACCTTAAATATGGAACAAGTTTTAGAAGGCGCAGATAATAGAAATTTAATACAACAATGCATGAAAAAATTAAAAGGAGATCATAAACAAGCGATACATTTGTTATTTTTCAATGATTACTCATATGAAGAGATTGCGGAGGTAATTGAATGTCCCGTTGGAACCGTAAAATCTCGAATACACCATGCAAAATTATCACTTAAGAAATGTTTGCAACGATTAATCCAAGCAGGGAGTTAGCGTATGGATTATAGAGATATCGAATCAATACTGCCTGAATATGTGAATGGGAAACTATCAGCAGAAGATACAAAAAAAGTTGAAGAAGCCATGGAAGAGGATGTCAGCATAAAAGCCGAAATAGAATTTCTACGGCATCTTCGCAATACAGTGAAAGAAGAAGAAATTGAATCGCCGTCTGCTTGGGGATTAGCAAGACTACGTCGCTCAGTTAAAAAGGCGCAAACAAGCTCACAACAAATCGCATCATGGTGGAAGCCACTTGCGGTCGCAGCATCTTTTGTATTTGTTCTGCAGACTGGTTATATATTGTTTAATCAAGTTACTGTAGATGATACCTATACGCCACTATCAACTTCTGGTTTGGAAAACACCCTTCAAGTGGTGTTTATGGAAACCACAACAGAAGCACATATTAGAAAACTGCTAGCAGAAGTGGAGGGTAAAATAGTTGATGGGCCCAGTGCGAGTGGTGTGTATAGAATTTCTGCAAAGGATTTAGAAAGCGCTTTAATTATACTAAAAGACAGCGATTTAATTAGCCATGCAGAAATTGAAGAATGAAATTTTGCGCTAAACGTTTTTTGGTTTTATTTTCGGCATCTATATTTTTATATACATCAAGCATCGTTGCTTATTCTGCTGCACTACCATTAATTGCTAGCTTTAATAAAACCAGTTGTTATAAATTTGGTGAAAAAATTATAATCTATGGAGAAGGTTTTGGTACACATTCTGGAAAAGGACTTGCTATTGGAGGAAATGGTATTCATGTTGACATAAAGGCAATTACTCAGTGGACAGATAAAAAAATTACTGCCGTACTTCCTTCGGACCCTAGAATCCAACCAAAACAATATTATATTGGGATTGAATTGGCCAATCACAGCAGCTGGTTAAGTAATATTAGTAAATCACTCTCATTTTGTGATCCGCCAACCTCTTCTCAAAGCGCTGGAATAAATTCAAGAAGTAAATCTGTAAATCCAGCTCTGTCTACATCAGGTCCTCAGATTGATCCAATAAATAAAACAAACAGAAATGGTTCCCAAATAAATAACGGTTCACATGGTCAATCGAACCCAAATGATGATTACTATGAAGATGATTATTATGAACCTTTGAATAATAAAACTACTCAAGAACGTAGTTATGGAAGCCTAATTAGTAAAGGCTTGCCACCGCCACCACAATTGCAGATTAAAAAATCTGTAAATAAATCAGATGATCATCGTGAACCACAAGAAGCAATGATTGCCAGTGCAGATATGCAGGCTGCAATTGAACTGGCTAATTATTTGTCTAATTATGGAATCACGGTTAAACGAAGAAAACTTTACGCAAATCTAGGTATAGTAATTAGCATCTTACGAATACCAGAAGGTACTGATGTTCCGGACACTATTAATTTAATTCGTCAAGAAATACCTGAATTGTGGGCGGATGAAAACCAACGATATACGTTACTAGAATCTTCTAATAGGAAGACCTATGGCCATCAACAAATTGGTTGGACTGATAAACATCAAAGTTGCGGTAATAATGTAAAAGTAGGTTTAATTGATACTGGAGCTGCTAATCATCCTTCGCTATCTCCTCAATCAGTTGTACATAAATCATTTTTAAGCGCGGGCGTTGATCCTGCTGCTAGGGACCATGGTACGGCCATTGCTGTGTTACTTGTTGGTAATAAATCATCACATAAGTTCAGAGGATTGTTACCTAATGCGAAGCTTTATTCCGCTGCCGTCTTCCGTCTTCGTGATAAAAAACAAATTGACACCACAGCCGAATTGGTGATTGCGGCACTGGATTGGTTAGTCGGTGAAAATGTTTCTGTGATAAACCTTAGTTTCGGTGGTCCTCGCAACTTAATATTAGAGCTTGTTTTAAGTAAATTAATAAATAAAAGACTAACCGTTGTATCTGCGGCAGGAAGTAATGGTAAGAATGGGCCGCCTTTGTATCCCGCCGCACAACCTGGAATTTTTGCAGTAACTGCTATTGATGCAAACCTTCGTCCTTTTACTAAGGCACCTAAAGGTAATTACATTGACTTTTCCGCACCGGGTGTTGATGTATGGGTAGCCTCAGCCAGTGGTTCTGGAAAGTATTCGTCAGGTACTTCTTATGCTGCACCATTCATTACTGCATCCGCAGCAATTATTCCGCATGACAGTAAGAAAATTTATGAGATTTTAAAAGAGCATGTAAAAGATCTTGGTAATCCAGGGAAAGATCCACAATTTGGCTGGGGTTTGATTAAAGCTTCAAGCGAGTGTGAGTAAAACACCTGTAGTTACAAAAAGCCCAGTCAATCCAAATTTCTACACCTCCAGTAGCTTCTTGAATTAGAAGCAAATTTTAAAAATTAACCTTCAGTCTCCTCATTCAAGAAAATTAGAAAATTATTTGAACTCATTTCTATATCAATACGACCTATGGGTAAGGATAAATATTCAAACTAAGCTAAAGGATTAGACGATACAAAAGGAAGTGTATCAGACTCAGGGAAGAAATAAGGAGATAGGAAATTGATATGGAATAACAAAGGGAAGTGAATTGGGTTTAAGGAAGAACGGCTAATCTGAACATATGGAAATGGGATTGCGCAAGGAAGCGCACCAGGTTTAAGAAAAACTAGATTGCAGAATAAAAGGAAAAAATTAAATTTCCGAAATTTAAAAGCACATTCATTTAATAAATATAAACTATAGGCCACCTAAAAATGACATACGCACCATATATTCAACCTCCAATTAAGTGGCTGCTCATCAGACCCACACAAGGAGCGTTAATTATGCTAGGTGCGATCAGCTTACTATTCCTTGTCGTTTTAATGGCCTGGACGATTCTTATTCGAATCAGCTTTGGCTACCTTAATGATTTTTTACAAACTGAAAATCTAAAAAATGACAACAATAAAGGGGAAAAATTAACAACACACATTAATGCAGCACTGGGTACATACAAGCCAAATGAATTTTTGATTGGAGCGATAGGGTGTCGGTAAAGCGCAAGGGGACACACCAATACTGTTATATTAAAAGATCAATTATACTATTTTAGAATATTTATGAATTTATAACCAAGGTTCATTTTGTCTAATTTTCAATTTCGATTCTTAATATTTTGTTCAGCCCGAATTTTATTACCATTAATAGTATTCGTGGCGCTTTCAAATGGTAATGCTCACGGAATTGATCAGGAAACTTATTTGCTGCAAAGTAATAAAGAAGGCTTTGCAATTTTCAATGGAAACGAGTCAATAGCCATTCCATTAGAATGGTTGCGGCCAGCAAAAGAAGAGGCTGAAGAAAGGGGATATATGGTATCTTCATTTAACTATAGTGAAGTTGTTACGGCATTCTCTATAAATTCTAGGAATATTGGTTTACATATATCTTCCTATAATATTCAGAAAGAAGGATCTGCTAGTAATGCTCTTGGACGTGATGTATTTTTAATTTTAGATACTAGAAATAAAGAGTTGTCGTTTGGATTAAGCTTAGGAATAACTAAATCACGTGGACGACATATCGGCTGTGAAACAGCTTTGTTTCACGAGTTAGAAATAGCAGATATCAATAATGATGGGAGCACTGATATTGGCGTAATAAAAAAAGAAGTTGAATGTGTGGAGAAATATGATGAAGAAGAGGATCTGGATAGGATTGTCTCTAATGAAATTATACATCCTAAGAAATGGTTTATATTTTCTTCCCATAATTGGGAGTATGTAGATAACGATAAATTTGCAATGACTAGTAATAGTATGGGTACTAAGTTACCGCTAATAGATCTTGTAATTGATCCAGTGAGTTATGTAAAAGATATTAGGGTTGATACTGATCCAAAATAACTAATGAAATTGGGTATTATTTTTAGATTAGCAATAAATTAAAAAATATAGGTAAATACAGGCATCTATATCAGGTTATAATTTGATAAGTTCATTTAGAAAAAAATTGAACTACCTAATTTAAGAAAAATTACAGTAATAATATTTTCAACAGTAGTTTATGGAGAGAGGCAATGGATGAAAGTAATAAAAACTTTTTGACAAAAATAATTAATGTTTTTCTATTAATTGTAGTTGTATCCATACTTTTTAATATTACTCCTGTAATAGCTGCTGATGCTAGTAACGCTAAAGATCACCCGCTAGTTTCTCGTTATGAAGGATCAGAAATTATTAATTATCAACAAGAAACTTTCACAGAGTTTTATTTACTCAATACTAAAGCTAAAGCTTCTGGTGGCATAGAAAACAACATTGCTTCAACGACGATACTGGAAGGGCGTGTAACGATGATTACTTATCGAAGCCCACCAGAGCGAACAACATTAGAAGTATTTCGAAATTATGAGAATGCATTAAGCGAAGAAGGTTTCGAGACTATTTTTACGTGCAAAAATAAAGAATGCGGTGGTCGTAAATTTAGTCATGCCATAGTGCCTAAAAAGAATTACAACAGGTTGGGTGAATCCTACAAAGATCAGCGTTATCTTGCAGCAAAGCTGTCAAATAATGAGGGTGAATTTTATGTGTCATTGTATGTTGGTATGGCCAGTGTAGGAGGTGGTGTTGATTTTAAACGTGCGATCACGCAGCTTCATGTCATTGAAGTGGAAGCGATGCAGGAAAACATGGTAATCGTTGATGCCGATGCTATGGCCAAGGGCATCGGGGAGGAAGGCAGAATCGCATTATATGGCATATTGTTCGACCATGACTCTGCAACGATTAAGCCAGAGTCCAAAGAAACACTCGACCAGATTTCAACGTTGTTGAGCGATAATCCTAAAATGGAGATTGTAATAGTAGGGCATACCGATAATCAGGGCACGCTTGAATACAACTTAGACCTGTCAAAACGTCGAGCTGAAGCGGTTAAGGCTGCGTTAGTACAAGATTATAGTATTGATGCAAATCGTTTAAGTTCATGGGGTGTTGGATATTTATCTCCAATTGCTACTAACCGCAATGATGCAGGACGAAGCAAAAATAGAAGGGTAGAGCTAGTAGAAAAATAAATGCAGATGATGTTATGAGAATGAGTTCAATTAAGAAAATATATTCTTTTATTCTTGTATTTAGAGTTGGATTTATATTGCTGGTTATTTTCATGCAAATGTGCTGATGGCAGAGGGTGGGCCACCAGCAATTATTATTAATCCAAAAGAAATACGAGATGTACATGGAGAAAGTCATAGTACACCAAGAGATGCATCTGGATTTTGCACTAATGGAACCAGTTTTCGATTTAAAGTATTTATAAAAAGTAATAACGGAATTAGAGAGATAACATACAAAGCTGATGGGAGTGTCATAAGCGAAAGACTTGGAGCTATTCCACTAGATGATAGTAGAACTTCTTCGCATGATGGATCAGAAATTGAAACGATATCATTTGATGTAGATGTAGATGCACCACTTGGTTCTCGACGAATTAATAATAAATCTAATATTAATTTTACTGTTAAGTTAATTGAAGAAAATGGATACACCACTGAACGAAGTAGCACTATATTAGTTGGACCAAAGCCTTCATATGACTTAGTGCAAACGCGCATAGATAGACCAAGAAGTCCGGCAATATTTTCCAGTAACGCCAATTGGCAAATTGCAGGCCATGTGCAAACTGATCCAGTATTGGGAGAATGTGGAGCAAATCTAGCTGGCATTAAACCTGAACGAGTTGAACTGTGGCATCGCTCACCGAGTAGTGGTTCACCGACACGAATAAAACAGGTACAAATTGATTCTTCTGGGCGATTTTTATTTCAAATTACTCCCCAGTCAATCCCGATTGGTAATAACGTCTTTAATGTTCAAGCGATCTTGCCTGTTTCCGTGTCGTCAACTCGGCCAGATTCAGCGCAAAGTACATTGAATGCAACCATAACACCTTTAAAGCAAGATACAGTAGACAGTGTGAATCAGCCCTTGCCAAGCAATACGCGAAACCAAATTCCACAATCAAATTTACCTGGTGTCAATGTAGAGAAGTCATCTGGCAGTGCTGATAAAGCTAAAGGTATTGCAACTACTCCACATAATGAGAAAATTCAACAGGATGCGATTAAGAATAAATCCATTAAGAATAAATCCATTCAGGGCATTGATCATTAAGCAATTCTAGAAATGATTTTTTGCAGATAAATTGAATTTAATTTCTACAATAGCTTTCCTACTTTGGGCTGCACTTTTTAAATTGATTCCTATATCCATCACTTAATTGTAATTTGGTCTAGTGTTCGTAAAACCCATAAGAAAGTAGGGTGAAATAAAAATGTGAACCATACTCCGGCAGCTTACGACTTAGCTAATAACTTTAAGTAAACTTTAACTGGAGTCGAATCTCATGAAGAAAAGCAAGTTCAATTTATTAAATTTCTCATTATTTGTCACAACTATAATTTGCATCTCTACAGCTCATGCAGAGGGTAATAATGCGGTTAACTATAAATCTCCATTAGCTGATCAAAAATCAACTTCGAAAGTATTAAATGTTGGTGCAAATACAGCCGATATTTCAAGAGTGTCAAATAGCAAGCCTACAAAATTTTCTAAGAGATCTGAGAAAGATTCTTCTATAAATAAGAGGAATTCTAGAATCAAACATAGTACTTCTCATGAACTTAATAATAGTGGCCAAACAAACTTCCCAAATAAACAGAGTAATCATCGAGTTAGGAATAAACCCGAAAATTTTACACGCTTACATGAAGTAGCAAATGTAACGAACAGGATGCGACAAGCACAACAGATGGAACAAGTAAATAATGCTCAGCAACAGTTGCGTGAGTTTGAACGTAACTCAAACGCAATGTCAGATCCTGCCACTGACACTGCATTTGAGGGGAAAGGTCTCGGTATGGAAGATCGTAATATGCCGGAACTTAGGGGCATGAGGAGATCCGATTGTATTACGAATCCTGCAGATTGTGTTTCCCAACCTGAAAATCAGCCAGGAAGATTTTCAGATTCAACTTATTCTGGCGCGAGTGCTGCTGGTGCACCAGAAGATGACGGAAAAGCATCGGATGCTACGCTTGTTGGTCAGAGCTTTGCGGGTAATCTTAGAACAAGTTCAAGTTCTAAAAGTACTTATCTAAATAGTGATGGTACGACTACTGTAGTCCTTATGGAAACAAGTGCAGGCGGTTTAAAATCAATTGAGACTATTGCAACATTTGATAAAGAAGGGAATGAAATTGCAAGTGAAGTCACTTATCGCAATGGTGAAGAAGGAATAGAAGAAACTCAACATTCAGAAGGAAAAGTAAATACAGAGTTTCGTGAGACAGGTAATGACGAAGCAGGTCAACCCTCTGACTCAGGCTGGACCAACCCAAATGCATGTAATTACAACCCGATCACTAAACAGTGTCAGGGTGCCAGGCGTGTCACTCATGAAGACATGACAGGACAACCTTCACCCATTGATGATGGCACTGATACAAATGATTCATCTACTCCTAATGTTGGAGCCGTTGCAGTTACAAATCCAGGTGGTGGGGATTGGGTAGTAGATGTAAATAGAAATAGCAATTCACGCTCCAAAATTGATGAAAATGTTGTTGATCCGGAAGAAATGATACCTGGTGGCCCCCTACCAGAGCCGGGTGAATAAATGGTATTGGATAAATCGTATAAATAATTAGATAGCATATAATGGGTTCATGAACATTTACTTATGAACCCATTTGTGTTGAAGATAAAAATATGTATTTAACACAATTAAAATGCAATGTAGAACCCAATTACATTCATGGGGAAAGATAAAAATATGAATAATAAACAGAGTAAATTGTTATTTGTTCTTGATCATATAATTAAGATTGGAATTTTTCTTATTATTTCGTGCTACTTAAATTTAGGAATGGCAACTGGTGGAACTACATCAGGAGAAATTTTAGAGATCTATTCGCATTCTCCTGAGGAGGGACACAATACTATTGTAATGGCAACATCTAATGCGTTTATCGATTTTAGATTACGTAATTGGCATGATAATTATTACGAGTGGGTAAGAGTAGATGTAAATGGTGAATCAGGAAGTAGTCAAATACCCATTGAAGAATTACGACGTACCGGCAATACAATTTCTAGAATACCAGTCAATGTAAGTGGAATTTGTAGTAATGCGCAAGCAGTGTTGTGGGTTGGAAGACGAGACGCAAGTCCTGTGCGCTCTGATGTCTTTAATTTTTCAGTTGATTGCGAAGAACCACAAATAAGAATTCAGGCATTTGAAACTGGAGCTATAACAGGAGGAACCTACACAACACCTATAGAAGTTCGAAGTGGCAATTGTAGGAGCGGGAGCGGGTTTCATTTCGATATACAGGTTACCAGCAATGATGGCATTGTTGATCTCATAACAAATATAGAAGGTCCTAGTCTACAGGGCGCCATACCAGAAATTACACATCGTCGATCAACTTATGATGCAAGTGAAGTAGTTAGAGAAATGTCTGTAGAGCATTTTGCACATACACCACGTGCTACACGTCCAAACAATGTAACGCAATTAGTATTGACGGTTAACGTTACAGAATTATCTGGAAGAAGAGTCACGCGAAGCTATACATTAGGTATAGGCCCTAATCCAGATGCAATGGCATTCAATATTGAAAGTCCCACAAGTCCTTCAATTATTCCCTTTAATTCAGCCTGGAGTATTGAAGGTGTCATAAATTCAGTTGAATTTTTAAGATGCGGATTAATACCCGACGTGGTTGAAATATGGCATGCCATTCCTGGTGGGCCTCCCAGAAAAATCAGTGAAGCGCGTGTCAATACATCTGGTCGATATATGTATCCAGTCATGGCTCGTTCAATTCCGGTAGGTAATAATGAATTTTTTGTGCAAGTGCCGTTACTAGCTTCTGGTGGATCTCAGGTATCTGGATTACGTTCTACTGCACGACGTAATAATTTGAATGTAACCATTACACCTTTAAGCAAGGAAGTTGTTGACAAGGTGAATCAGCCTTTGCCGAAAGACACTACAAAACAAATACCTCGACCAAAATTACCAGGTGTGCCTTTAGATTAGTCATTAACATTACAAATTTTTTGGGATGAATGTAAAAGTAGAGTCTTGGCGGGGTTAAAAATGAATAAAATTTCTCTGTTGACAATAATTGCACTGACTCTTATCTGCATATCGGGAATCGCTAGTGATAAAAAGCCGCAGCTTCCTAAACCTCTTACTGGAGATGACATTTGTGGAAGGAGTTTTTGTGGATGCTGGTCTGACACAGAGTTAAACTTCAAGACAAAAACTCAAGATAATTCAGGGAGACCTATCACTGGTATTGAGTTGCGATGCAAATCTGAAACTGACCCTATTGCCGTGAGTGATGATGATGGCAATATTAGTTTTTCTATTGAAACGCGAACAAGTCCTGGTTGTGGATACGCAAGATGTCGTAATTTGATTTTTAAAGACCCAAACGGGGAATTCCTAGAATTAACTGCGACGGTCTTTCAGAAGAATAACGATATTACTGTCCTCCAACGTCAACTAGAACGTCCTCCTAAAATTGAACCTGAGCCTGTTTCTGTTGGAGTAATTGATGTTCAACAAACATACACATTTGACCTTGATCAAGGGCAGATCGGTGGAGACAATTCCGAAATTTGGTTTGAGGCTGTGACGCGCGACAGCATGTTTTTCACACCACGCAACGATGCTCTAATGTCACTCGGCGATGGTTCTCGCCGCGGCTATGCTGGATGTTCTAATGCGTATTACTCAGATAACCAAGTTTCTCTGCATGATATTCCTGTCGGCTCTTATATATGTGTTCTCACTAATGAAGGACGAGTTAGTCAATTCCGTGTAAATAACATTTCTGGCAATAGGCTGAAAACAATATCAATTGGATATACAACTTGGAAGAAACAAGGCGGTACATTTAACCCAAAAATTATTAGCCCTAAAGACGATGACAATTGCAGGAAGAAGCCGGGCAATTGTCCAGACTACGACTGGCCGCCTGGACGCTCCAATCTAGAATTGGATTAAGTTGTAAAAACGAAGCACCTGTCATTGCTGTAAGTGATAGGGATAGCTACATGGGATTATCAATAAATTCTGAGAATAATCCTCAAAGGTAAGATGTGAAGAAACTTTATATTTTGCCCCTACTGGTAAAAATTATAATTTTGAAACAACTATATTTAATTTAAATCAAGGAGTTATAGCTATTAATCAGCCTGGCTTTGTAAATCAGTAACACTAATCTGAGAGCACGTTCTGTGTTGTATTAGGCTTTATAATAAATTGAACAAATTTCAGCTTAATTTCGACCTATGAACATTGATAAATGTGTGGAGGGTTTGAGATGAAACAAATAATAATTTTTCTGCTGTTGATCTTTCTTTGCGGTTCAGTCTTAGCCGAAGAGAGCAAATCTACACCAAGTGCAGTTGATGCGCTTGATTCAAAAAAACATACTTTGCATAAAGGACAGGAAGCTTTGGTGCCTAAGGCAACAACACCCAGCAACCCTACACCTAGTCCGATACCTGAAAGAGGTACTGTCCCATTGCCTAAAAAAGAACCTGGAGCATCGAGGGAGCCAATTCATGGTCATATTCCAATTGATATTAAGAGTCCTACACGCCCATCGTCTTTACCAAGCCCTGATCTAAAAGGTAAAGAAGGTCCATTACAGTCACTGACACACATTCTTCGTATTAATGGGCGCACTGGGCAGGTTGATTTAAGAGGAACTGAGCTTACTAATGCGAGTATGGAATGGAACTTAGACGCACCAGCCAGTGACCGTGCCACTATTATAGTTTCGCGGGATGCAAGTGAATATTGTCCAGCAGCTGGAACTTCAAGAGAAATAGCTAGACGGCAATTACAATCTAATCGCTCCATTGTCGAATTTTCAGTAGTGTCTAGTGTCCGCGGAAGTAATCGTGGCTTTTTTTCAGACGACCGCTACGAAGGGCTTACGGACGTATATATACAATTATGTGGTATTCGAAACAGTTCAATGAATGGTGTTGTAACTAACATCGTGCATGCACAGATCGGTTCTACTCGCCGGCTCGTTGATGTTCCAGTGAACACATGGTCTGTCGAGTATAGCCACGACTTGAGGTCAGAAGTAAATGTTGCATGTGCATTGGGACGGGTTGACAGTCGCGTTGACGCAGGAATTACAATGGATTGGCCTCAAGTAGGATATGTCAGTCGATTCATAAGCGGGGAAGACCCATTCCCCTGCAATCAGCATGAACTTCATGAATATCAAACATCTGCTAGCTTCGATCTTACAGGTATCCCGCGTGATGCACGAATCGTCAGCGCCGAGTTGCAGTTTACTGAAATTGATGTTGAAGGATGGAGTAGCAGTGGTTGTACCAACGCTGTGCGCAGCGTGGGCTTAGCAAATACCGCGATACGCGCTGGATATCACGAAGTGGAAAATCTATCTGCCCGCGCTGATGACTCACGCAGCCCCTTGGGAAGTGGCAGCCGGCGAACAATGGATGTAACGGACTGGGTCCGTGCTTGGCAAACTGGAAGTCGTGCTGCCGCTGTAACCTTCATAGGAGCACCGGGTAGAGCTGAAGGTGATGCTGCATGCAAATCTAGACTTGATATTGGAGCAATCACTGTTGAGTATGAGTAAGCGAAATATTAATTTCGCGTTTACCTCAAATCAATTTTGATGCATTCCATCTGGTTAGTTCATGCTTACTATAGCTAAGGGCCAATTTTCGTTACGATAAACTTTCCTTGTTTATTGTTGTAGCTAGAAAACATCATTCATAATAAATGATAGTAATTTCTATTCATTAGCATCTATCCCACGATCCGTACAAGCGCATTCTCCAGTGTTAATTCCTGATGTTGCAGATTGAGTAATATGATGTAGTTACTTATTTTATATTATCAAGCTTATGGTTATATATTGTTAAGCATCAAATAAAAATAGTTTTTTAATAATTCGTACTGGCGTATTAATTAGTATTAAGCCTAAATTTATCAGGCCTAGTTAGCTAACTCATCAATACAAGTTCTTTCGTTTTTTTTAGATACCAAATCATTTGTTGTGAACGAAGCAAAACTTGCGCCAAGCACAAATGTTTTAGATTCATTAGGTAATGCTCTTAAATATGAATTAACAGTATCACCCACTTGTAATAAATATAGCGTTGGTTGAAAAAACTCTCCAATAATTGAATTTTTTTCAATTTCTTCATTGCGGGCACGCTCTCTTTTTGTAATGTCAAAATATTTTATCGTAATCATGTCATTACGTTGAATATCCTCTTGTGAACGAACCACATTGAGCACCTTAACAGTAGCAAAATACCATGCTTCCCCTCTTAAGAGTTCTTCTTTGATACTGCATACATGAACTTCAAATACTTCATAACTAGCATTACGTTGTTCATCAATAAACTTCTGAAGCCTTGCGTCTCTTTCCTCCCATACCTTTGGTGGTGGTAATGCAGTAGTTACTTGTGATGTGACTAATAACGAGGAAGCAATAATAAAAGATGAAATAAATTTATATGGCCTCATTTTTTTTTTTTTTTTTTAATAGCTAAAGTTGAATTTCAATTCTTAGCTGCTGAACCTCTTATTTTAGTTCAAAAGCAATTAATTATTAGAATATATTAATACAATCATATTAAAGTACCAAACATAAACTTTTTATTTTATATATAATTATTTATATTTTATGTATGTAATTAAATTTTATTTTAATTAAAATTGTAGCAAAGAAGAGTTAGGCACAATGAATTTTAAGATGATAAGAATGACTATATTTATCTTAGGCATATGCTTGATTTTACCTCATGCATTTGCGGATAGAATTTCAAACGTTGCTAGGGACTATAAAACCGTTACGGACGACGGAAAATATGTATTTGTAATGTTGATGTCTGAGGGTATGCATGGCAACAAAGATGCTGAAATTAGGAAACTATATAAGCAATCTGGTTTATATTATGTTGATTATGCTTCCAAAAATGACTTTACAAACAAACCTATCTACACCATAGATGAATACGTTTCTGGAGATTATATTCTAAGTTCAGATGGGACATATTTAATCGCTTGGGGGCCATGGGCATCCTCATTAGACCAAATTGCAATGACATTTTATGCGCAAGGGGAAGAGCTTAATCATTATCATATTCGTGAATTAGTTTGTGATGCATCTAAACTAGAAAGAACAGTAAGTCATTTTAATTGGAAAGAAAATGTAAGCTATGATGATAAGAACAGGATTTTGACAGTGAAAACAAAAGATAATATGTCTCACCGTTTTTCAGTAAAAACAGGCATGTTTGACTTTCTAGATGAAAATGCCATGTTGCAACAAAAAAAGGTGAGATCGTGTCAATAAAATTAGGAGCGATCGAGCGCTCCATCCAGTATTCTTTTAATAAACGAATAGAATTTTCTTAGAAATTTATTCAAAATGAAAAAATTACATGCACAGACATTTATACTATGTGTCTATGTAATTACTATTTCATTTATATTTAATGCATGTGATTCCTCACAGCAGAATTCTGCAAAAAATACAGAAGAAGTCTTACTAGAAACAACGCAACATAAAGTTGCAAAACCTCCACGCAGTCTTTCAATGATGATACTCGAAAAAGAGGAGAGCGGTGAGTGGAGCAATAAAGAGGCAATTTTAATACCTTTGCAGATACTTGCTGGCGAAGTAGATCCTAATGATCATTTTGATTCAAAGAACATAGCTATTGAATCTAGGGGGCGGATAATAGGACGTGCCAAAGCTTACTTGCAGGATAGTGAGGACGAAACAGTTAATAAAGAGTTGCGTAGACTTCTTGACTTAGTTTATCCACCAATTGAAAAAATTGAACAATTTTCTGTTCCCGAAGAAGATGTGGTACCTGCTAACACCAGTCAAATATGGTTGGATTGGCTAATCCCAACTACGTACGCAATACCTGCTGAATGTATTACTGCATGGCATGATTCTGGTATTAGTGGCGACACCACAACACCTGGAGCATTCTTGGGCGCAGATTGTTTCGCACGTCGCGACCGGCCACGAACAGCACCACGCTATCGCTATTTTTATCCAATTGACTGGGTGGGTACAGCTCAACAGCGTTACGTGAATATGACAGAGGAAGCACTCAATAGATCAATTGAAAAATTCGGCGGATTAGGACTTCCCTTACAGAATATCGATCTTGCTTTCTTGCCAAACGAGCTTTTTATTAGTCCTCCAGATGATTGGGCAGGAACCGAATTAATTCCTCGATCCACGGATTGCCAAATTGCCATACACGAAAATGCTTGGTCAGAATTATCTGACAATGAATTTAAGCATACCATTGCACATGAAATATTCCATTGCATTCAATTGTGGAAATCCACTCGCCAGGTGAGAGCATCAGGTTCTGATTGGTGGGTTGAAGGTACTGCTGAATATTTTGCAAATTATGTATATCCATGTGAAAACGGAGAACAACAATATGTAAATAAATTCGATGAATTTTCAGAAAATTCGTGGTTGATAGGAATGGAATATAGCAATGTTGTTTTTTTTCAATATCTTGCAAATGTAATTGGTAATGCCAGTGTCATCCAATTTATTGAAACCATGCCTACCACTAATGGTATTCAAACGCAGCTAGATGCATTAGCTAACTATCCTAATATGTCAACATTGTTTCACCAATTTGGCAAACAGTATCTTGATCGGGAAATTGCAGATAGTTGTGAAGGCACAAAGATTAATGTGACGCCAGATTTAAACCGGCACGAAATTTTATGGGGAAGTGAAGAGATTGAATTTGGTTTAGCACCCTTTCATGTACCCAGAAATCAGCTAATTTTTCATGCTGGAGATTACCGTATTGAAATTGAAAGTCCTATTGAATCAATGGAGCAATCTGATAAGCAAGGATCCGAAGCCGCCTGGGAGGAAATGCCTAATGTATTGAATTTTGAAGTGGCTTGTGGTGAACGCATTGATTTGTTGGCACTTTTAACACGAGGAGACAATGAAGTTGGAACACGCCCAGTGAAACTTAAGATTAATCGAGAAGGAGTTCTGGCTGGAGTTCCGCCTGTTGATGAACGAGGTATTGATCGTTGCTTAGTTGGAAATTGGAGACTTGAAGCTGAAAGCATGGAGGATATGGGTGTCTGGATGGCAGATTATCTTGATGACAAGTTCAAGAAGGCAAAAGGCGTTCAATCCAACACGGAATTTTTGGGATTACAAGGTGGTATGGATGGTCATTTCACAGCTGGCGGTAGAGCCTTTGGCAGTGTAAATGGACTAGAACAAAAGCTTGCTAGTATTCAACAACATAAACATGATGTGCTTAAAGATCTTGATATTAATATGGATATAACCGTCACTATCAATAGCAATTCTTGTGCAGAATTCTCTGCCAATGGGAGTGAACTCGTAGTCTGGAACATCATTTCTGAGGATGAAGCTCGGTCTCGTATTGTGTCGATTATCAATGGTAAAGAAGTTGTCTTAGAGCCCGAGGAGCCTTTTGACATGAATATAACCCCCGAGCAGTACAGTTCTCTTGTTGGAAGGTTGCCAGCAAGTAAGCAAAAGGAGCTTGAAAATCAGGGTATAAAAAATTTACCAGATCAGCTGCGTTTCCCTTATCAATGTAGTGGTAACCGTTTAGAAATTGATGGGCCTCTTAAAACTATGGAAGGCGCACCATCCTTAAGGTTTCGCAAAGTTCTTACGTCTGATTGAGCAACAAGAGGTCTATAAGCTGAAAACAATTTGAACCAAACATGGTAAGTGTCCGACAGAAAAGTAATATTGATTAGAATGTCGGGAAAATAAAAATGAAACTTAAAACTACGATTGTATTATTCAAATTTTTGATGATTGTAATTTTTTGCTTTAACGTACTGCAAGCAGCAGAAAAAAATGTCACCGAGAATTCTGATTCATCCAAATTAAATAAACAGGATGTTCCAACCTTCAACCAAAATGTTATCACGCCCTCTAGCAATGCAAATACACATCACTCCCCAAAAAACACAAGGGGAGAAATTAAACCAAGTAGCGCACCCTCTCTAGATCCGGGAAGTAATGCGTTGCCTGTCCCAGGTGGTGGACATGGAGTTCCCCCAAGGGGTGCTGCAGATGAAATTAGAGATGCAGCGGCTTCCAGAACCTCACGCCCAAGAATCACAGGTTTTAATGGGTATTTGGGATGTGTAGATGCTAGCTCATCTGCAACCAATATCTTACATATTCGCGGCACACGTTTTGGTGATGTACAGGGCACACGTCGTGTTGAAATTGTATTACCAATTCGACATACGCGAGTCAGAGTAGGGTATGTGAACAGTTGGTCCAATAATGAAATAGTAATTCAGTTACCAAATACACGTGATGACTATCGAAAAGGCCAGCCTTATCAAGTTGTGATTAGCGATAACAGCGGGTCAATATTGAGCAACTACAGTGACAGTTATGAAGTATGCCGAACCGAACACCGAGTTAGCGGTGAAGTCGAGTTGGATAACTGTAATGCCAATGCATCTCAGATGACAGTAGTCGCTGAGGGTGGTGAATTTGATCGCAGGTACACAGTACAGCCAGTAGGGTCAACACATAGTGATTTTGGATTTAGTTATGAGTTTGACGATCTACCACAAGGGGATTACACAATAAGCATTGCCATGCGTGCGAGTAGTTGCAGTGGCGGAACCTGGTTACCTTCTGAACGCAATTTATCTTTGAGCCACCGTAATGCAAGTGCGACTGCAAATTTTCACTTCAGTGTTTCAATGGAAAGTGTACCTGTTCCCATTACGCTGGTCCGAGGGTTGCTAAATGACATGCTCCAAGGCACATGGATACATATCAACAACTATCCAGCTGAGCGAGTTATTCCAGATGATGCAAGTCTTGCAGTTAGAGCATTTTTACTTGCAATGCAAGATTCAGTCATAAGACTTCCAGAGGCTGCGGGGGGATTTGAGACAAATTTTAACATGCCGGTGTTCAGTAATGACCCATTTATTTATTACGTCAACAATGTAAATATCAATTCAATAGAAGTGCTAAGTGATACTGCTGGCTTAAAGATTAGAATGCAGTTTGAAACTGGAGGTGTTGAACTTATTAAAGAATGTCATGACAACGTACTTTGTGGTTTAGCTGGTGACATTGAAATGGATCTGTCTGTTGATGTGTACTTCTCGCTTGTGCGCTATGTTCCTTCAAGTCGAGGCACGCCTGGTATAAGCATTGGCGATATTAGAGTTGTCGCAACTCCTAATGCACAAATGTCAGGATTTCTTTGCTCTGGCGCTGATCTGTGCGACAAAATAGTAAGCTATAAATCACGTATGAAAAGAGCAATTGAAGAAGGTGTTAGAACCGCTCTAGATACTAGAAGAGTTAAGAATAGTATATATACAGCACTACGGCCCACTCTTGATGCATTTAGTATTGGCAATGTTGAATCGATAACTGTGGATGAGCCAAATTTTGTTATTAGACACACACCAGAGGCTTTGTAAGCTAAAGGAGATAATGATGTCAAAAAATATTTTTAAGATCAGCTTTATAGTTCTTGTCTTACTTTTAGATCAAGCTGTATTAGCTGATAAAAAATCAGGTGGATCGTCACCAGGTGTCAGCGATAGCCCAGAGCATACTAGGCCGGCTCCTACGCAACCAATTATAAAATTGAATCCACCTAAATCAGTTACCGATTCAAACCCAGAATTGCGTAATAGCATGCGAATCGATCTTGGAGGTAAACAACTGAAACTCTATAAACAAGATAGTGCTGCCCTGACTCGTTTGAAGCAAGAATTGCAACTCTTCGAGAGTAAACTGTTAGAACTTGATCGATTTGCGGGTGGGCAATCCTCTCGTATTCAACGATGCATGTCTGCATCGTACACATCTCAACAGCAGACGGATGCTGGATGCGGGCCAGGCACATCAATTAGCCAGTGCAGTTATATGTTATTAGTAAATTGTATGGGTGGTGCCGAAGCCATGAATAGAAATTACCAGAATTATATGAATAAACTGAGGGATACGGATGGTACAGCGGAAAACGTTATGGGTTATTACGGTAATATGAAATACGATATTGCTACAGCGTTAGCTGCATTGGGACTGGTTTCGGAGAGTAGCGTCAGACCCTCTCCTGAATTCCACTGGCCATCTCTGCCACTACCAGGGAATTAGTTTTCGATTTCCAACAGGCCCCAACTTTTAACATTGAAGAAATTGAGGAAAGCCATGATGATTAAAATTCGATACCTCGCAGTATTATGTTTATTACTTTTAGTGACATCAGATGCTATGAGTAAATCCCTTTTTATCAATTGTCCACTTAGAGACGTAGAATCGGGAGTCACCAGCAGCATTACATCGCCATGGTGGTCAACACCCGTAGTTTACAGTCCAACACAAGTGGAAGTTGGTAACGTAGGTGGTAAATCAACACTCACCTGTCGTTATGGTAATAACCCTAGTCGTGAGCGAGCAGTTGTACGAAATTTTCCTCCTAATTACGAAAATTGTAGAACATATGGAAATGGATTTCGTTGTACAAAGGGTAGTAACACATTAACTATTAGATGCCCCACAAGCAGAGTAGAGTCAGGTGTCTTAGGCAGAATTACACATCCGTGGTGGTCTACACCTTATATAGGTAACTTGCTAGATGTGGAAGTTACCAATGTTGCGGGCAGACCAGCACTTATGTGTTTATATCAAACTCATCGTAGTGTGCCTGTTATGCGTCCATTTCCACCAGGTTATGATAGCTGTCGTGTTGAAGGCGATGGTTTTCGTTGTGATGGGTCTACTAGTACTAGTGCAGTTGGAAATGTAAGCAAAAAACATACAGAAACAGTTAAGTCCAATAAATCCACTTCTGTTGGTAATGTAAGTAAAAAACATACACAGTCAGTTAAATCGAGTAAAAATCAAAAATCTGCAAGTGCAAAAATAACACCCTCAACAAAATCGAAAGATGAATTTTCATGCACTGATTTGAAAATTACTAAAATCCTAGTGGATGACATAAATCGTCGCCCAGATAAATCTTACGACTTTACACTGTATGGTTATCTGGTAAATGCATCTGGTAGTGATTGGGTATCATCAGAAGGTCAGCAAAGCGTATACATCTATAAAAACAAAGAACTCGCAAGAGATGCACCTTTCCAGAATATGTATAACAATACCAGCACTGGATTTCACTTAGAGGTGCAGAACTGGAAGCTAAATAATCCTAATCCCCCGAATTATAGTTATAGGATTACATATGATCCAGATATACACGTGGATGGTAACGACAAAAATAATGATTGTAGTTCTAAAAATAATACAATGACTATTAGCGGGGAAAAAATTAATAAAGCAATTAGAGAAAGTGGAATGTAAGTTCTAATTTATAAAAAACTGATTTTATAGAGATCTGCTGATGTTAACAGTTCAAAGAACAATAAAGGTTGTATTCTTCTATTACTTTTTATTGGCTAATCCTTTTGCTGTAGCTGAAATTAGTGACGAAAAGCTAGCACAAGCCATTAAGCTGATGGATGAAAATGGGATTGCATATGAAAACAAGTTTATTATTACACGATACTTGGCTTACAAAAATGGAGGTGGGTTGGTAAGCGCACAACAGCTTTATAAGGGATTGCCTGTTTTTTACAGTGAAGTTGTTATGCATTTCGATGACAAAGGAAAGGTAATCAAAAATAAACATGGTAGTGTGTTTATGGGCGGCAATGTAATACCAATCGATGATTATAATATTGACGTAGAGCCGGCATTCAGTATTGAGAAGGCAGCAGAGATTACAATTGAAAACTCAAATAATTTAGATGGTGCGAGCTGCCTTAAAAATGAGAAAAAGCGAGTTACTAACTTGGGAGTTTATAAACCAAATGGCGTTAACCAAATTTATCTTGCATGGCAATCTAAGTGTAAGTACAAACCGAATCCATCAATTATTATTGATGCAAATTCTGGTGAGATCTTAGGCCAAGCTCCTGGTTATATACCTCAAATACCTACTAGACAAAAAGAGAATTAATAAATGGTTACAAGTATCTAAATATTTTTGATTAAACGAATGTTTCCATTCATTAAACTTTGAGGTACCAAATGAGGTACCGCAGCAGACACATTTAATTACTTTCAAACTAAATCAGACTCTAGACTACACGTTACTATTAGGAGTAGCATGTTGTTTTATAGTGTTTCCCGTAATCTAAAAGAGTTAGAAAGGGCGCTTATACCGATTTGTAATCAGCAGGTCGTAAGTTCGAATCTTATCGCCAGCTCCA